>CZLA01000025.1_pt1 | contig 37704 bp, 31 predicted proteins | sample 1122381 | NCBI WGS metagenome assembly CZLA01 (sample SAMEA3539301, study PRJEB10725) | soil metagenome | biome: tundra; feature: field; material: soil | place: USA | collected 2010-05 | depth 0.15 m
TACTCCCGCTCCTCAATTCCGGCTAATTTGGACAGCAGTGGTATTTCTTAATCATTAGCCAGCAGATCGTATTGCAGATCGCTGGTGCCTGTCTGTGATGATTGAACCGACAAAGTGTGATGAAATCAAGAATCGAGACGCTGCTGTTCAGTGCAAGCTGGACTTAGTAACCTCGGTAGCCCGTGGTGCAAGTGCGATTTGTATCAGGGTATGCCTCTAGGAATACCGGAAGTGCCGTGTTACGAATGCGCTTTTGGGCGCTGGGTTTGGGCGCTGGAGTCTCACCACAGGCTGCCAGGTGTCGGCTGCGGTTTGACACGAGTCTTCGTGCCACCTACGATTTGGAGAATCATGCAAACGTCAAGAAGTCACTGTGATCGTACCGTTCCCGCGCGCGCCCCGAAGGGCGTCGCAGCAACGAGCGTCGCAATTCTCTTCACCCTGTTGGCGTTCACATGGGTCGCGGCGGCGGCGCCGCCGGCCCCTCCTGCCGCCGATCCGTATCGCTACCTGGATGACATCAAGACGCTGACGACGCCGGCGATGGAGGGACGCGGCGCCGGGTCGAAAGGGTTGACCCGGGCCACGCATCTGATCGAGAAGCGGTACAAGAGCTTGGGACTCGAGCCTGCGGGCACAAACTCTTACTTGCAGCCTTTCACCGTGATCACAGGCGCGCAGTTGAAAGGGAAGAACGATTTCGCGGTGCTAACTGGGGAAGAGAAGAGGGAACTGAAAGCAAAGCAGGACTTTGTGCCCTACAGTTTTTCCGCTTCGGGATCGGCGCGCGGGCCTTTGGTGTTTGTCGGTTACGGCATTTCGGCGGACGAGTTTCACTACGATGACTACGCCGGGATCGACGTCAAGGACAAGATCGTTGTCGTGTTGCGCTACGAGCCGCCGTCGTTCGGCGTCAAGGGCGGCAATCATGGCATGACGCAGCATTCCCAGTTAGTGACGAAAGCCATCAACGCCCGGAATCACGGGGCGAGGGCGCTGGTGCTGGTGAATGGCAAGCTGGGCGACGGCGAAGAGGATTTGCTCACACGATTTGGCAGCGTGAGCGGGCCCGAAAATGCCGGCATCATCTTTATACAAGTCAAGAATGCGGTTGCCGAGGGCTGGCTTAAGGCTGCAGGCAAGTCGCTCGGAGAATTGCAGGAGCAGATCAATGCTGCGTCGAAGCCAACGTCGTTTGCGCTGCCGGACAATCTGACTGCGGCTTTGACCGTCAGCATCGTAACCACGCGGGCCACCGTGAACAATGTGCTGGCGTATCTGCCCGGCAAAACAGATGAATACGTGATCATCGGCGCGCACTACGATCACCTGGGCCGGGGAAATTTCGATTCGCTGGCGCCTTCGCAGATCGGACAGATTCATCCGGGAGCGGATGACAACGCTTCGGGCACGGCGGGAGTGCTGGAGTTGGCGCGACTGCTGGCGCCGCAGAAAGGTCAGATGCGTCGAGGAATTTTGTTCGCTTCCTTTGCCGGCGAAGAACTCGGATTGCTCGGATCAGCCGCCTGGGTGAAAGACCCGACGCGTCCGCTGGAAAAAGCGGTGGCCATGCTCAACATGGACATGATCGGCCGCATTAAGGATCAAAAGGTTTATATCGGCGGCGTGGGGACGGGCTCGACGCTGAAAGCCGCGGTCGAGCAGGCCCAGGCAAAATCCGGATTCAAGATCGAGTACTCGCCAGGAGGATATTCTTCGAGCGACCATACGTCGTTTGTGTCGAAGAAAATTCCGGTGCTGTTTTTCTTTTCCGGATTGCACTCCGATTATCACAAGCCTTCCGATACGTGGGAGAAGATTAATCCGGAATCGGCGGCGCGGTTGCTTGACGTGGTGGGGGCGACGGGTGAGCAGTTGGCGGATGCGGAGGAGCGTCCCGCTTTCATCGTGGTGGCGGAAGATAAGCCGGTGGGAGGATCGGGAGGTAGCGGTTACGGACCATACTTCGGATCGATTCCCGATTTTGGCCAGGTGGAAACCGGCGTCAAGTTTTCGGATGTAAAACCAGGATCACCCGCCGCGAAGGCGGGACTGAAAGCAGGAGACATCCTGGTGCAGTTCGGCGACAAACCGATCAAGAACCTTTACGACTTCACCGATGCCCTTCGCCGCAGCAGAGTAGGCGATGTGGTCGAGGTCAAGGTGCTGCGCGACGGGCAGCCGATTGCAGCATCGGTCAAACTCGAACAGCGTAAGTAGAGCGGATGGCTCAGCTCCCGCCTGTAGAGACGCGGCTTGCCGCGTCTCTTGTCTGCACCTGCAAAGGCGCCGTCAGCGTCCGGCTTCGAACCGGTAGCCGATTCCGCGCAGCGTTTTCAAATAGCGGGGATGCCGTGGATCGCGTTCGATTTTCTCCCGCAGCCGCCGCACAAAGACGTCAATCGACCGGGGAGTCACGAACGATCCTTCTTTCCACACGGCGTCCAGCAACTGGTCGCGGGTAAACACGCGACCGCGGTGCCGCGCGAGATATTCGAGCAACCGGAACTCACGGACGGTAGTGAGTACGGTTTTGCCCTGCACCCGCACCGTCATTGAAGCAATATCAATTTCCAATTCTCCCAACTCAATAATTTCGTGCGTCGGGGCATCCGGCTGAACCCGGAGAACGTTGCGAACCCGCGCAATCAACTCCCGGGGACTGAAAGGTTTGGTGATGTATCCATCGCCGCCGGCGTCGAAGGCCTGCAGGCGGTCCGGTTCCTGCGTTCTGGCGGAAAGAAAAATGACGGGCGTCTTGCCCAGGCGCTCGTGCTGTCGGATCTGGCGGCAGAGATCGAAGCCGCTGATTCCGGGCAGCATAATATCGAGCAAGAACAGTGCCGGTTGCGCCATGGCCGCCATGGGAACCACCGGCACCCCGGAGAAGAATGTGGAGACTTCGTATCCGGCGGTGCGCAGGTTGTGTTCGATCAGCTGCGATACATCGGGATCGTCTTCCACGACGTAGATCAGATCGGGGTAGCGCGGTTTGCCTGTCGCCTGCAAAGAATCCATGGGCCGAGGGAGAGCCTCACGCGCTCTCAAGAGCTTTGCTTACAAGAAAGATCCTTGCTTTGATCGTCCCCCTCTGACACTAAGGGGATTGTGTTGCAGCAATGTTGCGGCAGTGTTAACGCCGAGTTAATTTGAACCCTACTGCTGTTTCTGTCCAACAACCACCGTTGGATGACTGTTGAGCGGTGAGCTGTCGATGTAGAAGAACTTTGACTGACTGGTCACCATGTACGTGTTGCCGCCCCAAGTGCCGGATCCATCGGCGCTCCAGGTGAACTTGAAGAGAGCGAACTCCTGAAACGGGATCAAACCCGCAGGGCCGCTGGAATCCAGGTACGAAGAAGTGGCGTTGGTGGTGATGCCCCCCGAGATCGTGGGATTCTCAACACCGGCGAACACAGTGGTTTGCGGATCTAGCATTTCTTCGGTGCCCACTCCGCATTCTTGAGTGATGGGTGTGGATTGATATCCTGGAGGATACGAATCTGTTTGGAACTCCATCGTGCCTGAGGGTGCCGACGCGCCCGTGCCCACCAGGTATCCAGTGATGCCGCTGGCGGATGGAACGGCGTATCCAACCACTGGAACTCCGGTGCCCGAGAAACTAATCCGTCCGCTGGCAGGATCCACCGAATATTGCGCCGAGACAGTCGTGGCGCTCAGTGTTCCCCCGGTTGTTTCGTAGTTGGTGCCGCTCGCCGCGCCCAACCCATCAAAATGGAGCACGCCCACTGCCACGTCGGGGCTGCCAGGAACGTAGCCTCCGAACTGGTAAATATGGCTGTTCCTCAGGGTCGTTTGCGAGAAGGGACCGGCGCTGGCAGTCGCTTCTCCGGTGATCAACGGATGTCCGTTAGACACGGCCTGCGCGGAGTTGAAGATCAAATGGTTCGCATCGACGATGTAGTAAATCAAGGCGTAGGTGGTGGCTCCCGCACTCAGCGTAGCGGTGCCCCGGCCGTTCGAATCGGCAGCGTCGATGGTGCCGGTACCCCCGGTTAGCGGGCCCGAAAAAGTTCCACCATCGTTCACGTCGGCGGAGATGGAGCTGAACGATCCAGCCTGAGCCGTGGCCGTGCCCGCCATCGCGAAATGGTTCGTGCCCGCGTCCCATCCAGAGAAGCGAAAAGCAATCGGACCGGTCGGCGTAGTGAACGCCCCAGGTGTCTGAATGCGGAAGTAGCCGGTGCCTCGCGTGCCGGTTCCAGTCTTGTCGTCAAACTCCACCATGCGTGCATCCAGTATCGCGGTGGTGAGCGTTGTGATGGCGAAGCGGAAGTAGGTGCTCGAACCGGAAGTATTCAGTGTCAGGCAACCGCGGCGATCGCCATCAACGAAGATGGAACTTCCGGCGGTGAGTGGTTGCGCCAGTTGGGCGCCGCTCGAGCGGATGATGTCTTCAACCCCGGTGAGGTTGCCGTTGCCGTCAGAGGTGAAACTGCCGGAAAAAGTTACCGGGCCATTTGTGTCGAAGCCCGCGAACACGAATGCATAAGGCGTGTTCGCTTGCACCGAGCCAGAACTGGTCTCGCAGGCAAGTTCTTGGTCACCCTGAGCGAGGGCTATGATGCTGCCGTTGGAAGGCGACGGCGTGGGAAAGATGGCTTGAGCGGGCACCGGGGTCTGACTATCCGTTACCTGCAATGCGAATTGGCCGACATTGAACTGCGCGGGCGGCGTGCCGGAGATGACTCCGCTGGGACTTAGACTCAGCCCCGCCGGTAATGAATCGCCTGGCGCCAGACCCGGCGCCAGACTCCATGTGTAGGGAGGCACTCCACCGCTTGCCAGGAGTTGCACGGGCGCATAGGGGACGCCCGGAATCGGCTCCATAAGCGTGGGCGTGACCACCTTGAGTTGCGCAGGCGCCACGTTGATGTTCAACAACAGCGTCGTCGTGTTTCCGGTAGCGTCTGTGGCGGTGAGACTGAACGGGTTGATGCCGGACATAGTCGGGGTCCCGATGATTTCGGTCGAGAATTGGTCGGCGCCCGGAGCCAACTGCAGTCCGAGCGGCAACGCGCTATTGCCTAGCGACCAGGTGTAGGGACCCAATCCTCCCCGAACCGCAACCGTGCACGGAATTTGGATGACCGAATTGGAAATCGGCTGCTGAATACACGTGTAATTTGTATTCAAAAAGGCGGTGGCCAAGGTTGAGGGAGTTGTGGTGCCCGCTAGCGGCGGATAAACGGCGACCGGAATCGCCGCCGAGCGCGTCGGATCGGTCACAGAAGTCGCAGTGACCGTTACTTGTGTCGGCGAGGCGATGCCGGTAGGCGGGGTGAACGTCGCCGCAAGAGCCGTCTGACCCGATAAGCTTCCGGTAGGACCGCCCTGGACGGCGGGCGCCAGCGCCCAGGTGACACCGGCATTTGAGGCGTCGTTTGTGACCTTAACCGTGATCGCAAGAGTCTGGCCCACATTGTCATCCACGGCTGCCGGGCCAATCGGAGAAACAACCTGAACATTGATTCCCGGAACGCCACAGCAGCCGCCGCCACCGCCGCTCTTCGTGCCGCCGCCGCAGCCAAATAGAAAAACAAGAATGACGAGACCGAAGCTCAGATATTTCACGAAATCTTTCTCTCCCTGCTACAAGCTCAGTGCTAGAAGCTCAGCTTCAAGGCAAATTGCATGGTGCGCGGACGGTGCGCATTGACCGGATGCAGAAACGCGTTGCCGGTCAGGCAGTCGGTTTGCGCATCGCCGGCTGCGTTGAATGCTTGAACCCCGTAGCAACTGACGGTGTTATTGGCGCGGTTTCCGAAGTTCGGGCTGGGGTCGTAAACCCGGAACTGCGTGTGGTTGAAAACGTTGAAAACCTCCGAACGGAACTCCAGCCGGGTGCCTTCCTTTATCTTGAAAGACTTCATCAGGGTCATATCGAAGTTCAAGCGGCTGGGGTTGTTCAGCAGATTGCGCCCGGCATTCCCGAAGGTCAGTCCGCGGGGCGCGGCGAATGCACCCGGATTGCCCAGCGTCGGCCCAAAGCTCTTCGGATTGTTCGACCCAATCGGCGCGGCGCCATGAATGTTGCCCACCACATCCGGGAAAGAAGCGACAGAAGAAATACCGCCCGCGACACCCGCGTTGTCGGGAACGGAAATTCCGAGCGCACCGTATCCGCTGTTGATCACCGTAAACGGAGTTCCACTCTGCAGGTTGGTTACTCCCGAGAGCGTCCAGCCGCCCAGTAAGCTCGTTGCCATGCGGTCGAAGAATCCAGCCGCGGCCGGCGCTTCGGGCTCCGGTTCATCCTGGGCCCACGCCCGCACGCGGTTCGAATCGAACTTCAAATTCGGCAGCGTCCAGGTGTAGTTGATGTTGAGCAGGTGGCGCTGATCGAAGTTTGAGCTGGCCTTGTTGGCGGCAGCGACCAGCGTATTGACGATCGTCGTGTCATTGCGATCGGACGAGTCATCGATCGAGTGGCTGTAGGTGTAAGACATGTCCACGATAAGCGGGCCGCGGGTGTGGCGCAGCGTGGTCTGCAAGGCGTGGTAGTTCGAATCGCCCACGTTTTGCAGAGAGAAGATTCTCTGCAGTCCGCGATATGGCCGGTAGTTGTTGATCGGCAGAAGACCCTGTTCGTTGTCGTATTCGCAAGCGGCCAGCAGATTGATGAAGGCGGGCTGGGTCTTGTTGATGGCCACGCCGTTGACCTTGAAAACCGGGTTCTGGAGACTCCCCGCATTTGTACAATCGCCGCCTCCGTTTAGACTGATGATCGGCTGGTTCGGACCGTAAGGATTGCCACTCAGCAGGATGCCGCGGTTCGCTTGCGCAGAAACCGGCGAGAACGAATTCGGTTGCAGCACGGCAGTCAGGTGCGTTCCCTTGCTTCCGACGTAGGCGACTCCCAGCACCAGGCTATGGGAGAGTTCGCGCTGCACCCCGAAGCTCCATTGCTGTACGTAAGGCCAGATTGCCTTGCGCGGAATGGCGGTTACATCGATCGGATAGGCGCCCGTTCCAGACGTACAAGGGCCCGCGCCCCCGATGCCGCCGATACAAAGATAACCGGAAGTAGAGCCCGCTCCGGCCGGTGCCAACTGCGTCATCGTTAAATTCAGAGGAGCGCTGCCGACCAGCGAGCCCGTATTGGCTTCGCTTCCAGTGCCATGCTCAAAGAACACACCGTAGCCGCCGCGAATCGAGGTGCGCCCGTTCCCCCCTGGATCGAAGGCAAATCCGATTCTCGGGGCGGGGTTAAACCGGTGCGGCTTCATGCAGGTCGGGGGCACGCCGGAAGCGGTGGTACCGCATTCGACCAGGCCATTGACCAGGAACGGACTGACATCGCTGGGACCGGTTGGAATCGGAATCGGCTTGTTCTTGTAGAGCAACCGGCCGTCCTGAGCAAACTTCAAGAATTTGTCTGGTGTCTGGTACTGAGTAGGATCCCAGTTCCACGCCTGCTCATTATTCTCGTGATAGTTGCCGAACAAGCTGAACCGTATTCCGAGGTTCAACGTCAAGCGCGAGTTGACCTTCCAATCGTCCTGCACATAAGGCTCAAGAATGTCGTAGCGATTGTGATACTTGCGCTGGGCGCTGTCTTGCTGGTACGAAGTGATGGCGCCGACGAGAAGGTTGCTATATTCGTTTCCAGTGAAAAAATTAGGCAAGCCGAAGTTGCTGAAGGTTAACAGGCCCTGCACGTCCCCGGTATTGGGGCCATTGGTGGCGTTGATCTCGTTTCTTTGTCCGAGGATCGCCTGCAGGCCCACCTGGACCGTATGTCTGTGAATGACTTTGCTGATGTCGTCGCGCGCGCTCCAGGTCGGATTCGACAATTGCCAGGGAGCGTAACCGGGATCAACGGAGAAGCCGCCGCCGTAGGCCAGGTCTCCGGGCGCGAGCGCAACGCCGGATAACTTACCGCCAAACTGGTTGTTGAACAGATATCCCTGAGCCCCGGCATATCCCGGCGACGCAGCCAGTGCATCCGGTCGCTGGATACTTACACCCGGCGCGGTACGCGAGCTCAAGCTGATGTGCGACGCGGTGTAGCTGACCACCACTTCATTGAGCAGCGTGCTCGACAGGGTCTGCGTAAGGTGAGCCACGTAGCTTGCGCCGGGTCCAAACAAACGGCCTTGCACGGTGGGGAAGCTGTTTCGTACATAGCCCCAGATGGGTCGAGCCTCGGTCGTATCCCAAGAGTCGTGGATATAGCGGAACGAGACGCGCTCCTTTCCCGGCTGGATGTCATGGTCAATGCGGAATAACTCCTCCCGCCAGTAAGTCGGCTGCGCGAACGCGTAGTCATAACAAGAGCCGATCGTCGAGTTACAACCGTTTGACGAATTCGGGAGGGGAATTAGACCCGATCCCGTGAACTTTTGTCCATTGGCCGCGTTCGTAAACTCCGTCTGGTGTGAGCCTGCGAGCGAGGCCGCCACCGGGTCGATGACGGGATAGTGATAAAAACTGTCGTGGTAGCCGACAGTGTTGTACGGCAAGGTAGAGCCGGGCTGGGTATGAGGACAATCCGGGAACCGCACCGAATCGAGGGAGCCGATCGGCTGATTCGGGAGCAAGAGCGGACAAACATCACTGAAATCGGCGCCGATGAACTGGGTACCGTCCTGGGCCGTCATGTTCCTCGGCCGTTCTGCCAGCGAGGGCACCGCCTGGTTGAAATTGTTGTCGGTCGGATCTTTTTCCAAACGCATCTCTTCCGAGAAAAAGAAGAACGTGCGGTCCTTGCGAGGATAGAGCTTGGGAATATAGATCGGCCCGCCGATGGTGCCGCCGAAATCATTCTTGCGATAAAGCGGAGCGCGCAGCGTCTCATCGAAGTAGTTGCGGGAGTTGAAAATTTCATTACGCCCGAAGTAATACCCGCTGCCGTGTAGAGAAGATCCGCCCGTCTTGGTCTCCACCAGGATCGTTCCCGAGGCGCTGCGGCCGTACTGGGCGCCATAATTCGACGTCAGAACTTTGAGTTCGCTAATCGCGTCCAGGCTGGGAAATACCACCAGCGTGCTTTCGCTGCCGTGGATGCCGGCATGCAAAACGTCGGCGCCATCCACGCTGAAGGTGTTGTACTCGACGCGGCCACCGTTGACGCTGAACTTGACGCTGCCCTTCACCCCGACCAGAGCCTCATCCTGTCCGCTTTGGTTGCTGACGCCCGGGGCGAACGTCAGCATGCTGACAAAATTGCGGCCGTTCAGCGGCGTCTCTTGCACTTGCTTCGCGGTGATGACCTCGTTGACCTCGGCTTTCTCCGTTTCCACGTGGCCAACGCTCTCGCCCATCACTTCGACTTTTTCAGGACTGGCGGCCGCCGGCTCGAGCGTGCCTTCCATTTCGATTTCCTGGTTCGCGGTCAGTATCAGATTCTCTGCCGTGAAGTCCTTGAAGCCCTTAGCCACAATCTTGAGGGTGTAGGTTCCCGGCGCCGCGTTGATGAAGTACTGCCCTCGCAGATCGGTGGTTGCGGTCTGAGGCGCGCCCGATGGACTGGTGAGCACGACGGTCACGCCAGGCAGAACCGCATTCGACTGATCGGTCACCGCGCCGTAGACCTGAACCTCGGCCTCCGTATGCGGGGACGGCTTGACCGGCGCTGCGGCTTCGGTGGTCTGCGTGGTCGTCGGTACGCTGGGCGCCTTTGCGCCGGGTGGCGGCGCCGGAAGTTGCACGGTTGGCTGACCCAGATCAGGCCCGAACGGAACCTGCGCCAGCGCTAGCGGGGCGAGAGCCAGGAAAAAGGACGCAAAATGCAATAAACGCTTCAGAGTCTCCACGAGAAACACACCTCGACCAAAGGAGTTAAGGAGTACCGGAGAATTGTTAAGGCAATGTGACACCTGGGTTAATTTCAAGTGAAGATCGTAAGCAGCGCGTTGCCAGTAGTTTCAACGACAAGCGTCGTATTCCGTGCGGGCAGTTGGGCGGCGAAAATTCACAGCTTCTTAACCTGGCCGTAATGCGGACGTAACATCGAGCGCCGAGAGTTGCTGATTCGGCAGTCAGTTCATTCCCTGGAGATAGTTGTGTCCAGTTCTCGAACTCGAATCCTTGCTCTTTTCCTGCTTGTGCTGCCCGCGCTGTCTGCCGCGCAGACAAAAGGGATTGTCACCTTCGGCGGGTTGAAAAACCTGGAGTTCATCAACCAGTTTTACGACGGCGGGCAAGGCAGTCTGGGGTCGGGACCAGGACCGAACTTCGGCCTGCAGTTTACCGCCAACGCGCAGGCCATTGTCTCTGCCAGCAGGGGCGGCTCAGGAAATTTCATCAACAATCCCGGCGGATATCCGGTGATGTTTTTCCAGACCGGAAGCACGGTGACGATGACGGCCACCAACGGTGTTCAGAACGCCGTGTTGTTCTACTACTCGGCACTCCAGACCGGAAGTGCGACGATCTATTCCGGGCCGAACGGCACGGGCACTATCCTTGCCAGCGTCACGCTGCCTACGAATAACTCAGGGTGCAATACTTATAAACTCTGCGTTTGGTCTGCGGTGGGGATACCGCTGAGCGCGGCCGCCGGATCGATTAGTTTCGCCGGCGTCCCCGATTACCTGGCGATCGGCGCGGTGCACCTGGGGGCCGCCCTGCCCACGTCGATGGTCCTGGCTTCCTCGCAGAATCCTTCGGTCCAGGGCGAGCCAGTTACTTTTACCGCCACCGTTACCGCCATCGGAGCAGCGCCGGTCGGCAACGTTACGTTCAAAGCCCGCAATAAGGTAGTCGGAGTAGTCCCGATAGTTGGCGGAGCAGCAACGATCACGGTGTCTTCACTGAAGACCGGTTCGACGAACATCGTCGCGAAGTTCCAGGGAACTGGGTTCGCCAACGTCACCAGGAGCTTGGTTCAGGTCGTGAACTAGGTGGACGGAGAGTCCGAGAACTTCATTCGGCAAAACTCCAACCAGCCGCTGCGGTTCCAGGGCGTGTTTCAGGGGAGGAATGTCGCGTTGCGCGGGAACTCTGCCATTAAGTCGCGAAAATCCACAGCAGGCGAGATTTTGCAGCCCCAAGCCTCCGGAATTTAACCTGCCGTTCATCTTGTTGTCATTTCCGATTAACAGCTTTGGTTGATAGTTCTCTTGCACCGATGACCACGAAAACTCTCGCTCCCTTGGAGTTCTGGTGGTGTGAGAAGTGCCTCGGGATACTGCCTCGGCGGTGTCCAGGGAAAACAGCGAACTCTACCGGCCGCCCAAGCGGGTCCGACCGACAAGCAACGTGCCAAGACGCGGGACAAATAACTGACCAAAAGCTCTAAGGAGAATATTCAGATGAGAGGAACAAAAGCAATTTTCGCGGTGGTAGTTCTAACCGCAATCGTCGGACTGGTTTCCGTTGCCAACGCCCAGGGGGTAAAGTTTGTGGGCGTCGGATCGTCGGCCATGTTCAACACCGTTTCAGCCGCAGCATTCACCGATCTTTGTTCTGCCCGCACCGGCAGCGACTGCCATCACTGGAGCGCCAGCGGTAAGAACTCTGGCGACAACCAGAATTGGGCGCAAGCAGTCGATAGCCGTAACAGCTCCATTCCGCCAGAGTCTGGAACCTTCTTTGTGGCATGGGATAACAACACCAGCCCGATCAGCGTCTGGTCTTATCTGAGCGTGGACACGATTGTCGGTCAACGCCTCTTCTTCGCTGTTCCTCGCGCGACGCAGCAGATTGATTCCGGCGCGCTCAGCACGGGTGGGCAGAACAAGGTTCCCGCCGCGATCCTGCTGAACCGTCAGACGGGTACGACGCAGGCCGACGACACGACGGGCATTCCGCAAGCCGTTCTCTCCGCCGCGCAGACCGTCTTCACCGCCGCGATCACCGACGTCCGTCCGGAAGACGCCAAATTCGAAGTGAACCGCGTCCTTGCGACCTTCACCGCCACCGGTACCGGGTTGGGCTATGGTACCGCTTCTAATGTGACCTGCTTCCAGGCTCCTGACAGCTGGACCGTCAGCGCCATCTTGGGCTGCCCGATTTACGGTACATGGGGCGGACGATCAGTTCCCGTGCAGTATGCCCTCACCGGCAAGGATCCCTTCTCCAATCAGTCTGCCTGGAAGTACAAAACTATCGAGGTGGGTGCGGAGCCCATCATCTTCGTCTACAACGCGACCAACGCCAACGGACTGGGCGCGCTTGGTCCGGATGGCAACGTTGCCTTCAAGAACCTGAATCGCTTTGCCGCAGCTTACGCTTTCAATGGCAACTTGGGCCGCGCGCAGGATCTTGATCCGACGCTCGCCGCTGCTCTGAAGGGTATTGGCTCCAACCCGCCGTTTAACCCCATTCTGCGCGAGCCCCTTTCGGGCACGATGACGACCACTGAATTCAACGTCTTCCGCACCACGGAAACGCTGAAGGAAATCCCGAACGCGGCCTCGCAAGAAACCGGTGTCAACCTGGGCAACGCCTGCGCGCTGGGCTCGAATTGCCCCGATCCGCTGTTTCTGCCAGGCCCCGGTGGCTCGTTCCGTTATCGTGCCATCGGTACCGGCGCCGAAATCAGCGGTGTCAGCAACGTGGGCGGCGTCAAGAACCTTGCCGACAGCATCGGCTACGCCTTCTTCTCCTTCGGCAACGTGAACCCCATCGGTGGCGCGAGTGGCCATGGCCGCTACGTCACATTGGATGGAGTGGATCCCATCAACGCCGCCTACGGCACCTACGTCTCCGACGGAGTTACCTACGGCCCTGGTCAACTGCCTCTGTGCATCGCGCCCTGCGTTGCTCCTGGTGGCACCTCGCTCCCCAACGTTCGTAACGGTTCTTACGGTGCATGGTCGATCATTCGTGCGGTGACCGACGCTGCTGGTGCCAACCTGACAAACACCCAGGCCCTGGTAACGGCGGCCCAGAACGAAGTCAACAATACGACTGCGGATTTCGTTCCGTTCGCCTGCACGGGCGGCGCGCCACTCTGCACCGGTGAACCGGGTCTTAGCGTGTTTCACTCGCACTTCACGCCCACCGGCGTTGCCGGTGCTCCGCATAACGGCAATGTTACCGCTACCGAAGCTGGCGGCGACGTGCACGGCGCGGTTTTCACCAACCAAGCCGATCTTGACTATCACACCGATACCACCAAGGAACTGGTCAGCATTCGCCAGTAACTTGACGGTAAGTTGAAACTTAACGCGGGGCAGGCTGACCTGACGGGCCAGCCTGCTTCGTTTTGTGAGGGCTATTCGTGGTATGGCCCCGCTCCTGCAAATCGCATGAAACGCTTACTTCCATCGAGAACAAACACTTTATGAATTGTGCGGGCTCAAGGGTCTTGGCGGTTTCGGTTCTCCTGTTCGTGTTTCTTATTTGTCCCCTGGTCTGTTTAGGTCAAAGGATAACTGTAATTGACCCCAGCGCTGCCTCCAGCAAAAGCATAGAGGATATCTCGACCGCCGCGCTCAAAGGCAGCCAACTGCGTGCCGACCCGCCGCAACTGCTTGAAACCGCCGACAAAAAAGAATTCACCCGCGAGTTTGTCGCGGTGCAATGGCGTCCGGGAGACCGCATTTATCTTTTCGTAGTTCGTCCAGTGAACGTGCGGAAGGCGCCGGTTGCCGTCTATGTCTACGGTCATCCCTCTGACACCGATCGCTTCCAGGACGATGGCTGGTGCCAGCGCACCACGAGCGGAGGCTACGCGGCCGTGGGGTTAGTTCCAGCGCTCACCGGACAGCGCTACCATGACCGCCCCATGAAGGAGTGGTTCGTCAGCGAACTACAGGAATCGCTGAGTAAGTCAGCCCACGATGTGCAGATGGTCCTGAACTACCTGGATGAGCGCGGCGACATGGATATGAGCAACGTAGGTGTGTTCGGAGTAGGGGCGGGCGGCACCATCGCAGTGATGGCTGCTGCGGTCGACTCGCGAATCAAAGCCATCGACTTGCTCGACCCATGGGGAGACTGGCCAATTTGGATGCAAAAATCGGCCGTGATTCCAGACGAGGAGCGCCCGGCTTACCTGAAGCCCGAGTTCTTGATGAAAGTCGCCGATTTCGATCCGGTGAAGCTGCTGCCTACGCTGAAGACGCCGCGCATCCGCCTTAGCCAACTGAACGACGATTTTGACAGCACGCCCGAAGAGGCAAAGAGGCAAATAGAAGCAGCTCTGCCTGCAACAGCCGAGCATCACCGGTTTGAGACCAGCGCGGCATTCTACAGTGAGATCGCCTCGGGCGGGCGGGTATTTGATTGGCTGAAACTTCAGATTAAGGCGCCGAATACGAAGGTTCGCGAAGCGGCGAAAGAGACGCCGCCGGGCACGGGTTCCGGTTCAGGAAAGTAGGCGCAGTCGAGCTAGAAGCCGCGTTGGTAATTCATGAGATTGAAACACCAGGACGTTAATTTGAATGCGGTGAGTTAACCCGCTTGCAGGTGCTCTGAATGGTTAGACATTCGCTTCTGTGCACTTTGGTTGTGTCCACAATAACGTGTGCAATGATTGCTCTCTGCGGTTGCGGAGCGAAGAACGGACTGATTGGAACTGGCGGCGGCGCGACCCTGACCAGCGTCTCCCTGACGCCGTCCAATCCGACGATCACATTGAGCAAGTCTCCGGCGACATCCCAGACCTTCGATGTCATTGGCCACTACAGCTTCGGCAATCCGCAGGACATCACGAACCAGATGACCTGGGTGAGCATGGACACGACCGTTGCCACCGTTGACAACAAAGGCGTGGCCACGGGCGTCGGTTCCGGCAAGGTGATCATTACCGGAACGATTACGGATACACAGACGCAGAAGTTATTTCAGGTCAGTACCGTTCTCACCGTGGTTCCCCAGTTGACGGGAATTACGATCAGTCCGTCAAGCGCGCAGATCGCAAAAGGAACGACTCAGCAATTTACGGCCGCCGGCATGTACAACGATGGGACTTCTCCAGACGTCACGGCGTTGGTAGCGTGGAATTCAACCCAGCCTGGGATAGCCGCCGTAAGTGCTTCGCCTGGAACGCAGGGCTTGGCCCTGGCTGCGGCTGGAGGTTCGACTAGTATTTCCGCTTCGTTGGGAACAGTCAGCAGTTCGGCCTCTTCGCTGATCGTGTCGAACGCGAATCTGGTGTCGATCTCCGTGACGCCCACCAACCCGACCGTGCCATTGGCGACTTCGCAGCGACTGGTTGCTACCGGTACGTTCGACGACGGAACCAAGCAGGATCTGAGCTGGCAGGCGTCCTGGACAACTGTGAATCCTCATTCGCGTGTCGCACGAGTATCTGCTATTGGAATGGTCACGGGTCTTGGCTTGGGCAGTGAAACCATCACCGCATCCGCTCCTTCTTCCGGGATCAGCGCGAGCACTGGCATTGCAGTCGATGAAAGCTCGGTGGCGGGAGTAAGTGTCCTTTCGGTCGCGATGGTGATGTTTCCCGGGGCCCTGTTCCCAGTGCCTGTCCTGGCGAACGGGACCACACAGCGAATGCGGGCCATTGCAACATTCAACGACGGCAGCACGCTTGACGTCACTGGCGTTCAGGGGATCGCTTGGAGTTCCACGGACACGGCGGTGGCGAGTGTCTTACCTGAGACCGGCCAGCTGACGACGGCGGGCCCGGGATCTACCACCGTTACGGCAGCGTTGGGAAGCAAGCAAGGCAGAACGTCGCTGAACGTTTTGACCGCGACGCTCCAATCGCTCGTGGTGGCGCCGGCCAGTGCTCAAGTTGCCCTGGGTGGGATTCAGAATGTCGTCGCCTTGGCCACGTTCCTGGCGCCGGACAACATCACGTTCTTCCAGCAGGACGTTAGCAACGCGGCCACCTGGAGCGGCGACGCAAGTGCGACCGTGAACTATGTGAACGAACTGCAAGAACTGGCCACCGGAGTCGCAAGCGGCACGGCGAATATTTCGGCCAGCTTCGCGGTTCCCGGAAGTAGCGCCGCGCAAGCAACCGCTGCATTGAATGTCAGCACCGCCCAGTTGAGCACCATCAGTCTCGTGCCCGGTAGCACATCTGTTCCCCTCGATGGGAGCCGCCAGTTCCTGGCAACCGGCAACTATACCGACGGCTCGCAGGCCGACTTGAGTCTGCTCGCGACTTGGGCGTCGGCGGACGAAGCGATCACTACCGTGAGTCCGTTCGGATTTACAAGCGCCAGGGGTCCTGGACAGACCACTGTCGACGCCAGTTTCCTCAACCCTGTCACGAACTCCACTGTACGCGGATCGGGTTCGGTGGTCGTCAACCCGGCAGCACTCGCGAGAATCGACATCTGTGCTGCGACCGTTGCCAACCCGATTGCGAACTGTCCACCCCTTGATCCGTTTCCTCCTCCGCCCGCGATCAGCTTCGCCAACCAGACTCAATTTGGACTCGTGGCGATTGGCACTTTCTCCGATGGGCGCCGACAGGATTTGACCGATGCCGTGCGCTGGACGTCGGCCGATCCTGGCGCTGCGACCCTCAGTAATGATGCGGGCATTCCCGGGATCACGACCGGAGTTGGACGGCGTGGAGTCCTGACCGGAGGAATTCAGGGAGGGACAGCCCTGATAACCGCAACGTCCGGCGGCATTAGCGGCAACTCGACCGTGTCGGTAAGCGCCGCAACGCCGCAATCGTTGACCATCACGCCTGCGAACGGCATTGTGCCGCTCGGAATTCCACAACCATGCAAAGTCACGGCATCGTTCACCGACGGCTCGAAGCAAGATGTCACTTCGACGGTGCAGTGGAGCACTCTGAATCCCGATATTGCCATCGTGTACCCCGGCGGTCTTGCCTATACGACGGGGCAGGGAATTGCCAACGGTTCCAATGCACCAAGTATCGGTTTCCGTCCATCAAGTTTGGTGGTGGCCTCGCAATTGGTTACCGTCACAATGGCGTACGATCCGATTCCCGGTGCCAACCCCATTGCGTTCCCATGGCCGATTGGATCGGTCTTCCAGCTTCACAATCTCACCGTGAGTTCAGGAGATGTTTCGTTGCTGAACGACACTCCCTTCACCATCCTCACCGAATCTGATCCGGCGGACAGCCAGCACATTCAACCCTGCAAGCCCGCACTGAACTGCGACCTCAGGTTCGCTCCGCTGGCGCTACAGCCCGCAGACGGAACATACACCGTGACCGGCGGGACCGGGCAGGCCTCCGCAGTCATCAAAGCGACGATGAACTTTATCGTGAATTCCACGTTGACACAATTTTCTGGGACCACGACACTGACCGTGCAGTAGGAGCCGGATTCATTTGGTAGTTTCGTGATCCGGTAATTCTGAGATCCACGCGGCGCGGTCCTAAATGACAAAATTACGCGATTGCCAGATTACAAAATCCAGGTACACGCCTTTGCCCTGACATCTTCCGACGCGTTACACTGCCAGAATGAATACAGCGAACCAACCGAATGTGAAGTTCGTGCAGACCCCCGATTACCGTGACGCCTACTCCAACAGCGTGCAGATCCGTGTCAATGTCTGGGATTTCTTCCTGGTTTTCGGGACGATGCAGCAAAGCTCGGAGACCCAAGTGGAATTGCGCAACTTTCAGGGAATTTATCTCAGCCCGCAGCAGGCCAAGGCGCTCATGGCGCTCTTGCAGCAGAACGTGGCGAACTACGAGTCCGCGTTCGGCGAGATCAAGCTTGATCCACGCGCTCCAGGTGGACCCGTTCACTGATGTATCGTTGAACGATGGCTGCGCGGCCGGCGAAGTACTTCGATCCGAAAATAAGACCTCAATCAGCATCCCCCGCATGGGTGCAGCAGTTCCTTCTGTTCGCACTGTTCTTTGCGGGATTGATGCTGCTGCATGCGCCCCTCCTGCGCCTTCCTTATTTCTGGGATGAGGCTGGCTATTACGTTCCAGCAGCGCGCGATTTATTTCTGACGGGTACGCTGATTCCGCACTCCACGCCATCGAATGCGCATCCTCCGCTGGTGATGGCGTGGCTGGCGCTGGCGTGGCGCGCCTTTGGATATTTCCCGCTGGTCACGCGCACCGCCATGCTGGCGCTGTCCGCATTTACGCTGCTGGGGCTGTTTCGACTTTCGCGAATCGCCGCCAATCTGCCCGTGGCCTGGGCGACAACCGCGCTGGTGGCGGTTTATCCGGTGTACTTCACCCAGAGTTCCATGGCGCAGGTCGACTTACCGGCCGCCGGATTTACGTTCTGGGCGCTGGCCGCGTATATGGAAGACCGTCCGTGGAAGCAAGTGTTCTGGTTCTCGCTGGCCGCGCTCGCGAAAGAGACTGCGATCCTCGCTCCTCTGGCGCTGTTGGGCTGGGGACTGCTCGGTTATTTCATCCGCCGTAGTTGCAAGGAAAGTTGGAAAGAAAGTCGATGGCAGGAAATTCTTCCACCTCTGGGCAGACACACGCGCTGGCTTTATCTGCTGCTTCCGGTTCTGCCGCTGGCCGCCTGGTATGGCTACCATTACGCGAAGACGGGCTTCTTGCTCGGCAACCCTGAATTTTTTCGTTACAACGTTGCCGCTACGCTCAATCCTCTGCGCGTCCCATTTGCGCTGGGAATGAGGCTCTGGCAACTCTTCGGATACTTCGGCCTTTATCTGCTCACGCTGGCGGGATTGCTGGCCATGCTTCGTCCGCCTCAGTTAGAAAGAGGACGAGAGAAAAAGATGGTGAGCCAAGTTGCCCGCCCGCGAATTCCAATCTGGATGCAGGCGGCATTTCTATGCGTGTTGCTCGCCTACCTGGCATTTATGTCGGCAGTGGGCGGCGCGGTCCTGGCTCGCTACATGTTGCCGGTCGGCCCACTCGTGATTCTGGCCTTGGTCGCGACTCTGTGGCGGCGCGTTCGATATTGGAAATTGGTTGTGGGCGCGGTCGCCGTTGCATTTGTCGCGGGTCTCTTCAGCAATCCGCCCTACGGATTCTCTCTTGAAGACAATTTGGCCTATCGCGACTACATCGTGATGCATGCGGAAGCCAGCCGTTTTCTGGCCCTCCGTTATTCCGGCGCAAGGGTTTTAACTGCATGGCCCGCGTCGGACGAACTCATCCGGCCCTGGCTCGGCTATATCAATGCCAGTCAGCCTTTCCAGGTATCTCGAATCGAAGATTTCTCTCTGCCCCAGATCGATCTAGCCGTCAGGGGTCGCGATCGCTACGACCTCCTCGTCGCCTTCTCCACCAAGTACCAGCCGCCGCATCCCCTCTTCGAGAATTGGGATGCGTGGCAGCATATCAAGGAAAAATTCTTCGGCTACCATCGCGACTTGCTACCCGAAGAAATCGCGCAACGTCTCGGCGGTAGCATTGCCTACAGCAAAGAGCGCAACGGCCAGTGGATCGCCGTAATTGTAGTTCGTTAGTCCTTCGAGTAATGCATCTCGTGTGGTGACGGGGCTATGCCCCGTCCAAGCGCGGCAGAGCCCTGCTTCCATGAGAATCGAAGGATTCACATCCCCATTAAGTGGCAGGAATGCGTCTTGACCACCACCCACACGCTCTTACCCGGGCCAAGCTGAAGCGCGTCGCGCGCCGCCAGCGTTACGTGCACCTCGAACTCCGTGCCGCCGCAATCCACCATCGCCGAGATGATCACGTCTCTCTGCTCCACTCGCCGGAGGGTTCCCGGCAAAATGTTGCGAGCACTCAGCCCGCGTGGTTTTTCCGTTGCCAGCAGCAGATCTCCAGCGCGAACACCGACGCGAAGGCGCGAGCCCACTTCGGCTCGAACCAGCGGCGTCTCCAATTCAACTTTGCCGTTACCCAACTGGCATGTCATCGTCCCGCGCTCTTCGTGGAGCGCCAGCACCGTGGCATCGAAGATATTTTCAAATCCTGACAGGTGCGCGACCGTTTCCAGCCGCGGAGCGCGCATGACTTCATGCGGCTGCCCTTGCGCCACGATTCTCCCAGCGTCCAGTATGATGACCTCGTCGCCGAGGGCAAACACCTCCTCGCCATTGTGCGTGACGAAGAGAATCGGGACGCGGTGATGCTGGTTCCACTTTCGCAGGTCGCCGACGAGAGACGACTTCGTCGGACGATCCAGCGCAGCCAGTGGCTCGTCGAGCATTAAAGCGCGGGGTTCGGTTACGAGCGCGCGCGCCAGAGCGACGCGTTGGCGCTCGCCTCCAGAGATGTGCGCGGGGCGCCGGTCGCGCAAGTGCTCGATGCGGAACGCCGCAAGCATTTCCCGGCTGCGTTCCTTTCGCTCCGAGGCGCGGAGAGCGCGCAGTCCGTAAGCGACGTTCTCCTCGGCGGTCAGGTGAGGAAACAGCGCCAGATCCTGATGTACGTACCCGATACGCCGCTTCCAGGCGGCGACGTTCCGTTTCTTCTCCGAGTCGTAAACGTCTTCACCGCCGACTGCAATGCGTCCGTCATCCGGATCGGTCAGTCCCGCAATGCAATCGAGCAGCGTAGTTTTTCCCGCGCCCGAAGCGCCGAACAGAATCGTAAACCCGGCAAGCGCGCGGAAGTGAACGTTTAGAATGAAGCTGCCCTCGGGATTCGGAAAGCGCTTGCGAATGCGAACTTCGAGCTCGGCGGAGATTGGCTGTGCCGATGTTTGCGGGGCGGTTGGTCGCGCGGGAGCGATCTTTACCTTTACCGCCATGGACCCACCGCCCATGGACGCCGGTTCAACCCGTACCGGTTCAACCCAAAAACGACCGACAACAAGAGGAATGAGATGATCAGCAGCAGCAGCGCTGTTTGGTTCGCGCTGGAATAATTTGCCGTCTGCACCTGATCGTAGATATCAATTGAGATGGTGCGCGTCACGCCTGGAATATCGCCTCCCACCATGAGCACAACCCCAAACTCACCCAGCGTGTGTGCGAAGCTGAGCGCAAATCCAGTGACCAGCCCCGCTTTAGAGAGCGGAAGCACGATGCGGCGAAATGTCTGCACCGGCGAATGTCCAAGCGATGCCGACGCGCCCAGCAGCTTAGGGTCGACCGCGCCAAATGAAGCCGCGAACGGCTGCACGGCAAATGGCAGGCTGTATAACAAAGACCCGATCACCAGCCCTTCAAAAGTGAAGGCCAGGGTGTGGCCGGTCAGCGACTCACACCAGCGGCCGAGCGGACTCCGCGAACCAAGCGACACCAGGACATAAAAACCGAGCACCGTAGGCGGCAGGACGATGGGAAGCGCGACCGCGGCCTCGACCAAAAACTTCCAGCGCCAGCGCGAGTAGGTCAGCCAGTATGCGATGGGAATTCCGATGGCGATCAGCAGCGTCGATACGACGGCCGCGAGACGCACGGTCAACCAGAACGCCTCCCAGTTCATTTCAATGCTTCTCCCTATCAATCTTCTCCGCAGGCAGGCTGAAACCGTAACCGGTGAGCAGGGAAGTAACCTCGGGGTTGCGCAAGTATTCCAGGAACTTGCGCGCCGCGTCCTGCTGTTTTGATCGCGAGAGCACGACCGCTGCCTGGTTCAAAGTAGGATAGGCATCGAGCGGAACCTTCCAATAGCGGCCTTTGTCCTTCATAGCGGGTGCAAGCGCATGGGAGAGCGCAATCAATCCCGCCTGAGCGTTGCCCGATTCGACAAACTGCGCCGCCTGCGACACGTTTTCTCCCAGAACCAGCCGGCTCGAAACCTGATCGTAAATTCCAAAGTGCCGCAGCGCGGCCTCGGCCGCACGCCCGTACGGCGCAATCGCGGGATTCGCCATCGAAATCTTCTTCACCGAAAGGTCGAGCAGAGCTTGAATGCCGAGCTTCGACAAATCCAGCGCCGAGTCGCCCGGCACCCACAGCACCAACCGGCCGACGGCATAACGGTAAAGCGTGTCTTTCGACGCCAGCCCTTCGGCGATCAACTGTTGAGGATATTGTTCATCGGCCGAGAAGAAGAGATCGAACGGCGCACCGTTTCGTATCTGGTTCGTCAAATTACCGGACGAGCCGAATGAGAGCTTCACCGCTTGCCCAGTTTTCTTCGTGTAGCTCTCGGCGAGTCGCGGAAGAACGGCGCTCATGTCCGCGGCGGCAGCGACAACAATATCCTGCGCTACTGCGAGACCTGTACACAGAAAAAGTAGCGCCAGCAAGTTTCTCATCTAGATCTTCCGTGTCTCCGCGCTGAATCATCCGATGGAGCGACTGGCGTTCTCGCCCGTCCAGCCGGGCGGGACGCCCGGCTCTCCACCTACACCAGTTTCGTCTTCGACAACGGAAGCTCGCGTACGCGCTTGCCAGTCGCCGCAAACACTGCGTTGTACAAAGCAGGCGCAAAGGGTGGCACGCCGGGTTCGCCAACGCCGGCCGGCGGCGCTTCGCTCTGCACAATGTGCACATCGACATGGCGCGGAGCGCGGTTCATGCGCGTGATCGGGAAATTGTGAAAGTTGCTCTGGTCAATGACTCCGTTGGTAGCCGTAATCTCGCCGAACAACGCCAGGCTCGTTCCAAACACGGCCGCTCCCTCAAACTGGTTGCGGATATTGTCGGGGCTGACGATCGTTCCCGCATCGACCGCGGTCCACACATTCGGAATATGCACCTGCCCCTTGCTGTCGACTTCGACCTCAACCACGGTCGCAACATAGGTGAGGAAACTGCGATGAGCGGCGATGCCCATGCCGCGCCCTTTACCCATGGGCCGTTTCCCCCAGCCGGATTTCTCCGCTGCCATCTCGATCACGCGCCGCAAGCGCGCGGTGTCGAGCGGATAACGCTGCTTCTCATCGGCCTCCTCATCCTTATATGCAAGGGGCACGAACCGAGCCGGTCCGATCAGATCCAGCAAATACTGGACCGGATCTTTATTGGCGGCGTGGGCAAGCTCGTCAGCAAACGAGTGAATCGCGAACGCATGATAGATATTTGCCACGCTGCGCAGCCATCCAATGCGTACGTGATAATCGGCAGGTCCGTTTTCGGCGCGATGGTTTGGAATATCAAAGGGAACATTGTTCCATCCCAAGCTCATCTCATCCTCGGCATACGTAGCCGAAGCGTCGAAAGTTGAATTGATCGGTGGATACACCGTGCGCTGCAACCACGCAGTCGGCTTGCCGTCCGGCCCAATTGCGGCCTTCATGTACATCGCGGCCACGGAGTGAAAAAAATCGAAGCGAATATCGTCTTCGCGGCTCCAGACTACTTTGACTGGCTTCCCAAGCTGCTTCGAAAGCACAGCCGCTTCCGCCACCTGATCAGGTTTCGACTTACGCCCGAAGCCGCCACCAAGCAGCGTGACATGGCAAGTCACATCTTCTTTCTTGATGCCGAGCACGCCTGCAATGGTCTCCTGCACCGCCTGCGGGTTTTGCGTCGGGGCCCATGCCAGCACCTTTCCATCGCGATACTCCGCCACCGCAACCGGAGGCTCCATGGAAACGTGCGCCAGATGCGGAGTGTAGTACTCGGCCTCGATGATTTTTCCGCCCTTGGCAAACGCGGCATCCACATCGCCAACGTTGCGCACGATTTTGCCCGGCTGCCGCGACGTAGCTTCGAGCGTTTTCCGGAACGGTGCTGAGTTGTAGACGGAGTGCGGGCTGCTCTCCCACTCAACCTTCAGACTCTTGCGTCCCTTAAACGCCGCCCAGGTATTGTCGGCAATCACAGCGACTCCACCCAAAGGCTGGAACATGTGCGGCGGTTTGAAAGTCTCGATGGTCAGCGTCTTCTGAACCCCCGGCACCTTGAGCGCGGCCTTGTCATCGTAGGACTTGATCTTCTGCCCGAGTACGGGCGGATGCTCCACCGACGCGTAGACCATCCCCGGCATGGTAGCGTCCATGCCAAAGATCGCTTTGCCGGTGACAATCTCGGGCAGGTCGAACAGCGAATTGCTTTCCTTGCCAATGTAGCGCCACTCGGAACGCGGCTTGAGCGGGACGTCCTCCTTCTTCGGAACGGGCAGTTTGGCCGCGGCGGCGGCAACTTCGCCATATCCGAGCTTGCGTCCGCTGGTGCGATGTACAACGAAATGGGGCTCGGTAGTGCAGTCTTTCGGCGAGACCCCCCACTGCGCGGCAGCAGCGCTGATCAACATAACGCGTCCGGTAGCTCCGACCTGGCGCATCAGGTCGAAGGAACTGCGAACCGAGTGCGATCCGTCGGTATCCTGCTCGCCGTATCTCGGATCGCCAATCGCCTGATCAAGCTTGACCCTGGACCAGTCGGCATCAAGTTCGTCGGCGACCACGAGCGGCAACGCCGTGCGGCTGCCGCATCCCATCTCCGAGCGATGCGCGACGATGGTCACGGTGCCATCCGCTGCAATCGACATCCACAGGCTAGGTTCAAACGGCGCTGCGGCCGCTTCGCCTTCCGCCGCAAACAGCGGCTCGGGAACAAAGCGCGCGCTCAGCACAAAAACGCCGCTCACCAGTGCTCCGTGTAAAAATCCGCGACGGCTAACCTGACCGCTGACATTCTCAATGAGCTTCATGCCGTCTCCTTCGCGGCCTGGTGCTTCGCAGCACTGTGGATAGCCGCCCGAATCCGCTGATACGTTCCGCAGCGGCAGAGATTGCCCGACATGGCCGTGTCGATCTCCTGGTCGCTGGGGTTCTTGTTCTCTTTAAGCAGTGCGATCGCCTGCATGATCTGGCCCGTCTGGCAGTAGCCGCACTGCGGCACGCCAATCTCCATCCAAGCCTTCTGCACGGAATGCATGGGCGCGATGCCTTCAATCGTGGTGATTTCGGCGCCACTGATTTCTTTCATAGGAGTCGTGCAAGAGCGTATGGCCGCGCCATTCTGATGCACGGTACACGCGCCGCACAACGCCATGCCGCAGCCGAATTTCGTTCCCGTGAGCTCGGCCACGTCGCGCAAATACCAAAGCAACGGCATGTCGGGATCGCCGTCAAACGTCTTCTCTTTCCCGTTCACTTTAAAACGGATCATTGGTCCCCCGGTCAAACACGGATGCTTGCCGAATTGATTCCCATATCCTAGTCGCAGAGCGCGAAATGTGGAAGAGTGCGGCGAGACTTCCCCCGTGATCCCTCTGTGCCCCCCGTGGTTAAGGGTTTAAGTCAGCGCCATCATATAATCGTCTGTTCTTCTGGGAGGAATTTTGGCCTACGACGATCTGCGCGACTGGATCAAAGCACTCGACCGAGCCGGCGAACTGAAGCGCATCCGCACCGAAGCCGACCCGATTCTGGAAATCACAGAAATAGCCGACAGGGTTTCGAAAAGTAAAGACAAAGACCAGCAGGGAACTGTAGGCGGCAAAGCTCTGCTGTTCGAGAACCTGAAGGGCTACCCTGGCGCGCAACTTCTTATCAACCAGTTCGGTTCCGCCCGCCGTATGCGGCTAGCACTGGAAGTCGATGCGCTCGATGAAGTAGCCGTCCGCATCCGCGCCTTTATGGACGTAAAGTCCCCGCAAGGCTTCCTCGACAAAGTAAAGATGCTGCCTATGCTAGCCGAGATGGGCAAGTTCTTTCCGAAGGCCGTCGCCACCGGCCCATGTAAAGAAGTGATCAAACGTGACACTTTCTCGCTGCTAGATTTTCCCATCCTGCAATGCTGGCCCCAAGATGGAGGACGCTTCATCACGCTCCCCTGCGTAATCACGCGCGATCCGAAAACAGGGAAGCGCAACGTCGGCATGTATCGCATGCAGGTCTATGACGAGCGCACGGCCGGCATGCACTGGCAGCGGCAAAAAGTTGCGGCGGAACATTACCGCGACCACATTCGTCAGAGTGTTCCGAACGATGGAGGCACGGGCGCCCTCGCCCGTGCGGCGGTGGACATCATGGCAAGGTCATCGGGAGGAGCAATGCTGGCCCCCGGCGACCGTCCCTCCGGAAAAATGGAAGCAGCCGTGGCCATCGGCACCGAGCCCGCACTAACGTTTTCCGCGATCGTTCCCGCGCCGCCAGATGTCGAAGAGTACATCGTCGCCGGATTTCTCAGACAGAAGCCAGTCGAGCTGGTAAAGTGCGAGACCGTCGATCTGGAAGTTCCTGCCGACGCCGAGATCATCCTCGAAGGCTACGTCAATCTAGACGAGCTCCGTATCGAAGGCCCCTTCGGCGATCACACCGGCTTCTATTCGCTCCAAGACCAGTATCCGGTCTTCCACGTCACCTGCATCACGCACCGCAAAGACCCGATCTACGCCGCGACCATCGTCGGCAAGCCGCCGCAAGAAGATGCCTGGATGGGCAAAGCCGTCGAGCGCATCTTCCTCCCGCTGATGAAGCTAACCATCCCCGAACTGGTAGACATCAATCTGCCGATAGAAGGCGTGTTCCACAACCTGATGCTAGTCTCCATCCGCAAGTCCTATCCCGGACAAGCCCGCAAAGTGATGAACGCCATCTGGTCGCTGGGCCAGGCGATGTTCACCAAGTGCATCATCGTAGTCGACGAAGACGTGGACGTGCAGGACGTGGCCGACGTCACCCTGAAAGTGCTAAACAACATCGACCCCGAGCGCGACATCCAGTTCACGCTGGGCCCAGTAGACTCGCTGGACCATGCCTCGCGCCTCGCGGACTACGGCTCAAAGATGGGCATTGACGCCACGCGCAAGTGGTCAACCGAGGGCTTTGGGCGTCCCTGGCCGGATGAGATCGTGATGGATTCAAAGACGCGTGCGCTGGTGGATAGTAAGTGGAAGGCGCTGGCGAAAGAGTTGGGGATCGAGTAGAAGAGGCGTTAAAGAGTCTCTGACCGAGCGGCGGTTACTTCGCGGCAGGGAACAACAACTCTGCCGGAACGCCGCGATGAATCGTTTGTGCATGCTTCGGGTCGATGCGGGCTGCGACTACGTCCGCCTTACGGCAATCGAGCGTCTGGGCCTGAAGAGTTTGGCTTCCAACCAAGCGCACATCCGCCGTAGCTTCCATTGCCGACTGGAGCCAAACGCCAGAAACCTCTGAAAAGTCGAGTCGCACCGACACTCTCTTCAGCAACCAAGACGGACTCTTCGCCATTTCCCCCTCGATCCGCCGAATCAAGAACGTATTTTTGTCGACCCATGCTCGGCCAGCGATCAGCTCCTTCTCCTTGCGCTTTGGCACCAGGCCGAGCAGATAAAAACTTTTCCCGTCGAGCGTGCTTTCTCCGAGGTTGGTGAAAGAGTAGTTATCGCGAGTGAGGAGCGCTGCAGACCATGACGCCGGGCCGCCCGCAACCAAGGCTGATTCGTGATCCAAAATCTGTCTCACTACCTGTTCCCCTCTGCTGCTACCACGGCGCTCTTGAATGACGTAGGTCTCGCGATCCGGCGGAGAGTACTCTATTTCGGCCACAACATTAGAGCTGACGTGCGAGCTGTTACTCTCCAACAGCTGATACTGTCGAATCACCTGATACGGCCCTTGAGGCTTAGCGTTCCGCTGCGCTTGTTCCATGCGCTGAATCACAGAGGCGAATTCCAACTGCACGGCGGCGTTTTCGCTCTTCTGAAGTTGGGCGAAGGCGACCACGCAAAAGGCCGTCACCGCAAAACCGACCTTCGTGCGTTGCCCTCGGCCTTTCATACATCAGGACATAGCACGCCATGGGCCAAGCCTCTGATCTTAACTTCCGGCAAGATATGTGACGACACCGCGTTCCCAGTGCAAATTCTTCAGGTTCAATGGAAAATCCGCTCTACAGAAGTCACTGCACGGGCTTCGCTTCGCGGAGTCGGAGGATAGCTGCCGGTTGCCCCGTACATTGCGCCTTCTTGGCGCAATGGCGGGATTCTGCGGTAGCGTCGCACTTGGGTCTTTTCGACCCGTGAAGGGTCCTCCGCACCTCGCCCAACACCACATGAGCGCGACACTCAAGTCATGATGGGCTGAGCAGATTCGCTAGACTATGCCACGCTCTCGCGAGTTACGGTTCGGAGATGGGCATCGATGCTACGCGCAAGTGGTCAACCGAGGGCTTTGGGCGCCCCTGGCCGGATGAGATTGTGATGGATGCAAAGACGCGCGCGCTGGTGGATGGGAAATGGAAGGCGCTGGCGAAGGAGTTGGGGATGGACTAAACGCCGGTCTCGAGCGCGGCCCCGCAGTCGAGCCTCTCCGCTGCAACACCCACTCCAGTTTCGCTTACTTCTTCAACTCCGTCGTGAAGTTCGTCACCACGGTGACGGATTGACTGACCTGTTGGGAAACCTTGTCCAGAAGGATCTTCTTGCCGTCGGGAGTGACGTCGTAGAAAACCTGCGGAGCGGACCAGTTGGTCACGAGGGTCTGAGCGGGGCCGAATTGCAGGGCGCCGCCTGCGTCCTTTACCGGCACCACAAAAAGGTTGTAAGTCGAATTCATGTAGTAGAGTTCTTTGCCGTCCTTGCTCCATCGCGGCTGCAATCCTCCGCTGGCCGAGACCTGCCACTTGCCCTGTCCGCCGCCAAACGCCACTACATATACTTCGATCGCACCGGATTCGTTGGACATGTACGTGAGCCAGCGGCCATCCGGGGAAAGGTGTGCAAGGCCACCGTGCGGTAACACGAGTTGCGGTCTGCGCTCTCCTTCGACGGGCAGTGTCCAGACTTGCCAATCGCCTTCCGAAGTGTGCCGCGAATAGATGAGGTACTTCCCGTCATGCGACCAATCGGTGGGTATGCTCTGATGGTCGTCGGTGAACAAAAGTTCCTCCGCGCCGCTACCGTCGGACGGCTTGCGGTAGAGGCCGAAGCGCCCGTCGCGATTGGAGGTGTAGGCGATCCACTTGCCATCGGGCGACCAGACCGGAGAGGTATTCGAAATCGGTCCAAAGGTGAGTCTGGTGCGAACCCCACGCGCCAGATCGAGCACCCAGATGTCGTTCACCCCCGCGTCGATCTGGAGCGCGACGCGATCTCCCTGCGGGGAGATGCGGGCAGATTGCAGATTGGTGAACTTGTCGGCAATAGTGCTGATCTGTTTCCCGCTGCGATCCATCCAGACCAACTGCAAATCGGAATTCCCGCCGCTGCCGAAGGTCAGCAATCCATCGCTGGCAGACGAGGCATCCATGTGCCAGGTGCTGACGTCGTTCATCACTCCTTTGGCCAGGCTCCGGGGTTCGTCGCGCAGAGTTCCCTTGGCGGGGTCGAAGGGTTGAGCCATCAACTGGTCGCTGCGCGCGAACAACAGAAATCCATTCGCGTAAACGGCGTTCGATTGAGAGTGGAACAGCGCGCGATTTTCGCGGCCGTCCAGCGACGCGTAATAGATTGTATTGTTCGCCGCCTTGGAGGGGTCGTGGTGAAGAGCAAGATAGAGGTAATGATTGCCGTCGGGAAGGAAAAATGGCCAGCGATGTGATGTGTGCTGAGCGAGGTCGATCTTCGTGATCGGAACTGGAGTTCCTCCGCTGGCGCTGACACGCATCAGGGGCGCCTGCGGACTCGGAGAAAACAGGATCACTCCGCCCGGTCCCCATGTGCCCCCGCGGCCCAGCGGGACGTCGCACAGTGCCTGCGGTGAGCCGCTATTGAGATCAATCGTCTTCAACTTGCCGTCGGCGAAGTATCCGAGCGAGCGGCTGTCGGGCGACCAGAAAGGAAAAATCGCGTTCTCGGTACCTGGGAGTACATGTGCCTCCAGCAAGTTCATCGGGCGAACCCAGATTGCGATCTTCCCGTCCGCACCGGTGGCCGCAAACGCGATGGATGTACCGTCGGGCGACAGTACGGGTGGGCCGGCAGTATCGCCGGTCAGATTGAGAGTGGTCTTCTCCGGAGGATTGATGACGGTCGGATTGATGGTGCTGGCGGAATGGGACGATGGACAAAAATTCCGGCGACCACGCCCAGCGCGATCGCGCCAACGACCGCCGCCGCCCAGCCCAGACGCCCCCGGCCAGGCGCGGGCGAGGGCGGCAATGCAGCCGCCACCGGGGATGATCGGTCCGCGGCGATCCATTGCAGTTCCAACCTGATGTCATGCGCGGTTTGAAAGCGCTCTTCCGGATTCTTCTGCAGGCAGGTCGTCAGAACATGTTCGAGGGCTGGTGGAGTGAGAGGCTTGAGGGCGCTGACCGGTTCGGGGTCGCCCTCCAGAATTGCCGATGCCAGCGAAATTTGACTCTTCCCTGAAAACGGCCGCTTGCCCGTCACCATCTCATAGAGCACGGCGCCAAACGCAAAAATGTCGGCGCGGGCGTCTGCTTCCTTGCCCTCGATCTGCTCCGGCGACATGTACTGGATGGTGCCGATCATGCTGCCCGCTGTAGTCAGCGGGCTAAGCGGACTCGGCCCGCTCATTGTGGGCATGGCGGTAAACGAAGGTGCTGCTCCCGAGCCGGTGCCCGTGTTCTGCACGCCCAGCGGCTTGGCCAGACCAAAGTCCATCAACTTCGCGCCACCCTGAGTCAGCATGATGTTTCCCGGCTTCAGGTCACGGTGCACAATGCCATTGCGGTGCGCGAACGCCAGTGCCTCGGCCACGGCAATGCCGATTTTGAAGACTTCGTTCAGCGGCACCGCACCTTTACGCAGTCTTTCGGCGAGAGTTTCTCCTGCGAGCCGATGTCATAGAGATGGCAAATGTTCGGATGGTTCAGCGAAGAAATGGCCCGCGCCTCTCGCTCCATGCGCTGTTTCAGTTCCGGCGAAGAAGAAAGATGTGAAGCGAGAACTTTGACGGCCACGGTGCGATCCAGGCGGGTGTCCAGAGCACGGTAAACTTCTCCCATGCCGCCTGCGCCGAGGGGAGACTGGATTTCGTAAGGACCGAGTTTCGAGCCAGAAGTGAGGGCCATTCGTGTCGCAACATTATAGCCTCAACCTCGGGGATCGATGGCGGCGCAGGGCGGCTTCCTCTTCGGCTAGAGCTTGAAATTGTAGTTAATACCTTTGGGGTAACCAAGCAAGAAAAGAGAGAGCCTCCCAGTGCAACCCGCCTGCGCCATGTCGTAGGAGATCCCCGGCACGCCAGCTTACTGCGGTTTCGTTTCGGCGGGCGGAGCAGCAGCGGGACCGCCCATCTCGCCGTGGTGGTGCTTCATGCCGGGACCCATTTCGTCCATGTGCTTCGACATCTGTTCCATGTGGCCAACCATTACAGTCCACATATCGACGTTGGTTTGCCAACGCTCCTTCTCAGTGGGATCGCCGATCTTGGCCACATTGGCTTTCAGTTCGTCGAGGGATGCTTTCATCTTGTCCACGTCGGCCTTCATGCCCTCCATATGCTGTTTGTGCATGTCGGCCATCTTGTGGTGGTGCTCGGCGCCCTTAGCAGGCGGAGGCGGAGGTGCCTGTGGCGGCGCGCTCTGCGCCCAGGTGAGAGAGGTCAGAGATAACATCACGATAAGTAGAAAGCTCTTGCGGTTCATAAAGATTTGTCCTTTCCGACAGTCGGTCCAAGTATATGCCTAGACCCAGCGGTGAACACGCGGTTGCAGAATCGCCGCAATTTCACCAGCGGCCACTCTCCCAGGCCACGCCACAAAAGCTCGGCCTGTAGTTCGGCCTTGAGGCCGCCTCCAACTTGTGTTCTCATTAACAAATGGCGATCCTGTGGGGTGCTCGCCTGCGCGCCTCAATCTCAACCGTCAACCAAGTCCTCGAGGAGAAGAATTATGAGCAAAATCAGCTACATTCCCAAGGGATACAACTCCGTTACGCCGTACCTCGTCATCAAGGGTGCCGCGAAGGCCATCGACTACTACAAGAATGTTTTCGGAGCAACCGAAGTTATGCGCATGCCGGGTCCCGACGGCCGCATTGGGCATGCTGAACTGAAGATTGGCGACTCGCACATCATGCTGGCCGATGAGTTTTCCGAGATGGGTCACCAGGGCCCGCTCACGCTGGGCAATTCGCCCGTGAGCATGCTGCTTTACGTCGAAGATGTCGATTCCACGGTGCAGCGCGCCGTGGCCGATGGAGCGCAGATACTGAAGCCGGTTGCGGACCAGTTCTATGGAGATCGCATGGGCTTCATCCAGGACCCGTTCGGACATCGCTGGGGCGTTGCAACTCATAAAGAAGACGTGTCGCCCAAAGAGATGGAAGAGCGCGCGAAGAAGGCTATGCAGGCCGCTTGAGAACTGCTTTTGGCATTAGCAAAGAGCTAAAGGCGAAGAGCCCGGCGATGGTATCCGCGCTCGCCGCACACTCGTATAATTGCAGCTGCAACCTTAGAAAGGACTCTCCCAATGCTATCCGCTGGCAATCCCTTTCCAAAGTTTTCTCTTCTCAATCAGGACGGTAAGACTACCAAGCTCTCCGATTTCGCCGGACACTGGCTCGTTATTTACCTTTATCCGAAAGACGACACGCCGGGCTGTACGATCCAAGGCAAATCGTTTACGGCGACCAAGGCCGATTTCGACGCCGCCGGAATCAAAGTCATCGGCGTGAGTGCCGACGACGTTGCCTCGCACAAGAACTTCTGCAACAAGTTCGCCTTTACCATCGACTTGCTCTCTGACACCGACGCCGGCCTGATGAAGTCGCTCGGCATCGGCCAGGCGGAATGGAAAGGAATGAAGTTCTGGGAGCGCACCAGTTTCGTGGTTGATCCCAAGGGCGTGATTCGCAAGGTTTACGAAAAGGTGAATCCTGAAGGCCACGAGAAAGTGCTGCTCGACGACATCGCGCTGCTGAAGGAAAAGGCGGCGTGACGTTAAGGCCAGGGTGGGGCCGCGGCAAGCCGCGTTTCTACGATTAGGATGGCAGCTATTCTGCAAACGGATCGGTAGCAAGACGCGATCCGTCGCCGCTGCTGTTCCACGGCCGCCGTAGCGCTCCAGCCAGCCCTTCGGCCATGACCGAGGGCAGCATCCGGTACAGCCGCGCGCGCAAATCGCGGTAGCCTTGAATCCCGGCGAAAAGGTCGCTCATCAACTCGCGGAAGCTCGCACTCTGCGCGGTGAGAGACACCATTTTCTCCAGAACGCTGTCCCCGAAAATCTGTCCGTTGTAGAAGCGCTGCGAGACGCGCGCGGCCAGCTTCAACTCGCTAAGCACCTCTTCTTTCAGGAGGGCTCGATAGTCGTCAGGTCGTCCAGCCAACAGCGCGCTGGCGCACAACTCTGCGGAACGAAGCGCGTAGTAGAGACCCTCTCCCGTAATCGGATCCACGAGGCCCGCGCTGTCGCCGATCATGGCCCAGCCTTGGCCGCAGACTTCGAGCGTCTCGAAAGTATGGGCACGAAACGACGGAAGAATGTGCGAGTAAAAACGGGCGCCGTCCAACTGGAAGCCATTTTCTTGAAGCCACTGTTCCAGTAGGCGGCGCAACTCGCCGGTCGAGGTTTCACCCATCTTGCCCGCGATTCCGGCGGAAACATGATCCGCGCGTGGGAAGACCCAGATGTAGCCGGTGATGCCCTGCAGAAACTGAATCTGCATCAGAGAGCAGTCGCCAGGAATGAAGTAGCCGGCGGTAACCATCAGATCGCGCGGCGAAATCGGTGAGAAGAATTGAGAGCGGAACGGATTGCGCGCGCCCGCTGCCAGGATTACATACGACGCCCGGTATTCACGTTGGGGCGTGACCAGTCGGCAGTCTCCGCCGGTTCCCGTAATCCGAGTGACGCGCTCCTGATGCACGTCAACGCCGGCGCGCCGGGACCGCTCCAGCAACAATCCGTTCAGCGCCAGGCGAGAAAAAACCGCGACCGGGTGCTGCATGTGGAAGCGTACCCGCTGCCCTGACGGACTGATCAACTCGCAGTGTTCTACGGGGTTGCTTCCGCTCGCGGCGTCCGCCAGAAACGGATACTGCTGCAAAGCTTTGTGCGTGAGGCCGCCGCCGCAGGGTTTTTCCCAAGCGAGTTTCTCGTCAAACAGAAGAACTTCGCGACCACCCGCCGCCAGCAGCGCGCCTGCCAGAGCGCCCGCTGGACCGCCTCCAACAATCGCAATCGGCCGTCGCGCTTTCATGTTTCGGTCACGGACTCTGCCGCATTGGAGAAGGGCTCGCCTGCGAGCGGCGATACTCCGCCGCCGCTCTTGCGAGTTCTCCCCGAGCCGGGGTGGGCAAGGATTCCCGCGAATCCGCGAGCTTCCCGGTTACTGTAGCGTGGTAGCGCCGTTCAGCCCCTGATAGATGAACAATCCCGCGATGACCAGGATCATCACTCCCGACACAGCGCCGAGCACCTTGACGATAGGTGTGATCCTTTGCATTTTGACCAGAACTTGCATTTGGTCCTTATGCATCTGGGATTCGTTTTCATGGAGGTCGATGGAATCGTCCTCGTGCATAGTGAGGGTGCTGCGATAGATCAGGAGGATAATGAGGATCCCCGTCAGAATACCCCACGCGACAAGCAGCCCATACATAGGAGACATACGCCACCTCGGAGCTTAAGCTTAGATCGAGCCAATCCCCAACGTTGCCATGTTAGGCCCAGGGAGAACTTTTCCGTCATCCGCTGGCGTCCGGGGTACGGGCCCCTACTGCGCATGATTATAGACCCGTTGGCAAGAGGGGAGCGCGACTTCTTTGCGGCCCGGAGCATCTAACTGCTAGATTCATGAAGAAGGACCGGCTCCTGAAAAGGCTTGCCGAGCCGGTCGCAGCCTTTGTTATAATAGGGAATTCCAAGGAGAGAAACCGATGGCGACCACCACCGCACCCGAAGTTCAACCCAAAACCGCAGCTCCAGTCCTGACCCCCAGCGCGATTGCCAAGGTCAAAGAGATCATGGCCTCGCAGACGCCGGTCCCGTCGGGATTACGGTTGTCCGTGGTGGGCGGCGGTTGCTCCGGCTTTCAATACTCCATGGCCTTCGAGAACGGCGCAGGCATGATGGACAAGGTTTTCGACTTTGACGGTTTGAAGGTTTACGTCGATGCCACTTCCCTCATGTATCTGGGCGGAGCCCATGTCGACTACGTTGAGACCCTGGAAGGCGCTGGCTTCAAGTTCGAAAACCCGAACGTGAAGAGCACCTGCGGTTGTGGCTCCTCGTTCAACGTTTAGTTTTGGCGCTTGAGTATTTCCGGTTTCACGTCAAACCCCGCTTTTCGATGCGGGGTTTTTCTTTTGCTGAGGATATAGGCTGGTCAAAATCTAGTCTTCGGATGCTCCGGGCCCAGTGTTTTGCGGAGGCGTAGCCGGAACTTGGGGTTGACCGCCGCTCGGCGTCAGTCCTGGCCCCGTCGGACCACCCACCGGCTGTCCAGGAGTAGGGCCGCCTAAGTTCCCACCGGGCATACCGGGGTTCACTGGTCCAGTCAGCAGGCCGCCGCGATCGGCCTGGGGCACGTAAATGAAGAGCCAATCGTTGTAATGGCTCTTATCGTAGAACACGCGAATGGTCTTGGCTTTGCTCGTGCTGGCGACGCCAAGGATCGGCCCTCCGCCGAAGGTCGGACCGTTGAAGCCGGAGGGAGAACTGGAACTTGTAACGGAATTCGTGGGCGACGATTCAGCCGGATTCGAGTCGCCTTCCGCGTCCGCCGGTTTGCCGGAATCGCCATTTACTACAGTCTGTGTAGCAGTAGCTTTGTCGCCGAGCACATTCTGCCCCGGCGTTTGGCTCAATACTGGCCCGTTATTTAAGCTGATGTCGGTCTGATGCAGAAGCTTGAATTCCTTCTCCTTGCCGGTGGCTCGGTCCCGGTTGAGCGGATCCTTGTAGCGCTTGCGAAGAAAACGAAGGTTGTTGGTATTTTCCAGTTCCTCGACGCGCGTGGGATAGCGTCCAAATTTTTTGTAGAAGTGTTGAATCGCGCGCATGTATGCCGTGCCCCGATGTTGCATCTCCTCTTCGCGGTCGCGCTGGATCTGCTGGCCAATCTCAGGGAGCACGGTGAGCAACGCAATCGCGATCAACGCGAGCGCCAGCATCAGCGTGATGAGCATGTAACCGCGCTGGGGAATTTGTGTTTTGTGCTTTGTGATTTGTAATTTGGCCGATCTCCAACCACTTTGCCGCATAAACTCACTCGCCTTCAAATTACAAATTACCAAATTACCAATCCGTTTCATCCTTGCGTTAAGGGCAGGCTTTGCCGGTTGTTGTTGAGTACATCTTCCACTTCCACCGAGGTCGGCGAAATGCGCAAAACTCGGTAGCGCCGGTCGACGATGTCGCCCTCCGCGGCGATAAAAACGTCTTCATTCTGGGACAAAAAGACTTTCTTCGTTTCTCCGGGCCGGTTGGCAAAGCCAAAAAACTTGAGCGTGATTGGCGGTGGTGGTGGAGGTAGCGGAGGCGGTTGAATGCCGCCAGCCAGTTTGTCGGTGGTCCCGTTTCCCTTAAGCTTTTCAATGGGCATCGACCCGGCGACAAAAATGTTTCTTCCATTGCCCGCGTACTTGATTTCCTCACTCTGGCTGAGCAGGTTGAGGTCCAGCGTAGGATCCAGCCGCGGCTGCACCACTGGCACTAGTTTTCCGGAAGCCGTGCGCCGCATGTTGGGCCTGGCCGCAGCTGCGTTCGAAGTTGTTGGCGCCGTCGCGGCCACGGGTGTCGATGACGAGGGCCAGAACTCATACCCCATCATGACCAGTGCAATCGCGCCCAACACCGCCAGCCAGATCATTTGCTTCCGATTTTCGATTCCCAGTTTCACTCAGGCACCCGACCGCAGATAACTGTGCATGGTAATTTCCAGCTTGACCGGTCCCGTGGCTTCGCCTGCCAGGTCCACGCTATCCACCGAAAAAAACAGCTTTGACCGTTCCAGCGTATTGATGAAGCGCACCAGTTGCAGGTAGTCTCCGGAAAAACTTCCCTCGATTTCCATCGGAGTTACGCCAGAGCTTTCCGCATCCTCTTTCTTGTATTTTGCCTGCTGGATCCGGATTCCATTCTGCGCCGCAATCTTCCCCAGTTCATTGGCGAGATCGGAATCCCTGGCGGCAAAGCGGTCCTTGTAGAACCCGCTGATCTGATCTTTCGCCAGCACGATCTTCTTGTCCATGCCGCGGAGCGGCGCCACCTCGCGGTTCTTCTTTGTCAATTCAGCCCGCAACAGGCCCAATTGCAGTTGCCGCGAATCCGCCGAACCCACCAGCGGCGAAAACAAAACTGCTACCGCCACCACATCGGCAGCCACCATGGCTACAATCGCAATCTTCAGCTTGCGCCGCGAATTCGCTAAGTCCGGCATTACTTTCCGCTCCCGTCCGTCACGTCCGGAACATAAATCGCGACCACCGAAGCGGCTACGCCCGTTCCCGTCTCCCCGGACCCCTCCTGCACCAGTTGCGCTTCCTGGAAATGCCTGGAGCCTTCCATGCGATGGACCAATTCCACGGCGGCCGAGCGCGTGTCGCACGCCACCTTCATATCCAGTTGCATCTGATTCTGCTCATTCAATTCCGGCCGCAGCGAGACCACATGCAGGTTCGGGGGGATGACCCGTTCCATGTCTTCGAACACGCGCGTCCACGAGAATGACTTGCGTTGAATCAATCCATTCAGGAACTGCGACTGGTCGCGCGTGCTGCGGTTGGCGACCAGGTCGAGGAAAGCTTGCGCCTGCGCCCGTTCGCTATCTCGTTCCGCGATCTGTTGCTGCAGTTGCCCGATGTTATGGCGATCTCTTCCAGCATTGGTCCAGCCGCGCACCGCCCAGCCCAGCAGAACCAGCGTCAACACGCCCAGCAGGCCCACGCCCAGTCCCCAGCGCGCCCAGAATTCGCGGGCATCTTCATAAGGCCGGGTCGCGAGATTGATATCCAAACGCATATTTATGAAATCCAGAAAAAGCCCAAACCGCTCTTAGCTCTCAGCCTTTCGCTTTTGGCCTTTAGCAAAGAGCCAAGAGCTAAGAGCCATTTACGAAATCAGTGCTCCCACCACTCCCGCCATGCGCCAGCGCGGAACCGTTCCCGTGGTGGACCCGATCTGCGACGTCGCGATCAGTTCCTCGACGTGCGCGCCCGACTGGTTCTT
>CZLA01000034.1_pt1 | contig 37378 bp, 28 predicted proteins | sample 1122381 | NCBI WGS metagenome assembly CZLA01 (sample SAMEA3539301, study PRJEB10725) | soil metagenome | biome: tundra; feature: field; material: soil | place: USA | collected 2010-05 | depth 0.15 m
AGGGCTGTAAGAATCTGGGTACAAAGTCGTTGTTGCTGTCGAGCCGAAAATCCTAGACTCGGGGCTGAAGTTTAAGACAGGTACGGGAAAGGCATCATGGCTAAGAGAGCTACAGGATCGGTAAAGTTGCAGATTGCGGCGGGCAAGGCCACGCCGGCGCCTCCGGTGGGACCGGCGCTCGGTCAGGCGCAAGTCAACATCATGGAGTTCTGCAAGCAGTTCAATGCTCGCACCTCGCAGAAAGAACTCGAAGGGTTGATTGTTCCGGTTGTGATCACGGTTTACAGCGACCGCACGTTCACGTTTATTACCAAGACGCCGCCGGCTTCGGTATTGCTGAAGCGCGCGGCCGGCATCGCCAAGGGATCGGGCGCGCCCAACAAAGATAAGGTTGGCAAGGTGACGCTGAAGCAGGTCGAAGACATCGCGAAACAAAAGATGCCGGATCTGAACGCCGCTTCGGTCGATGCCGCCATCCGGAGCGTGCGCGGTACGGCGCGGTCGATGGGCATTGAAGTGGTTGGGTAAGATCGTCGTCAGTCGATGGTCGGTAGTCGCTCGAAGGTTTTCTAACGACCAACGACCAGCGACATTAGGTTTTTGTCGAAAACACCACGGCTCTTCGGAATAGCGAAGCGGCGGTGGGAGACTGAGGTGAGAATGAAAAAGTCAGGAAAGAACATTGAGAAGTCGCGCAAGGCAGTTGAGCCGCGTTCTTACACGCTGCAGGAAGCGGTTCCACTTCTGCAGAAAGTGAAATTCGCCAAGTTCGACGAGACGGTGGAAGTGACATTGCGGCTGGGCGTCGATCCGAAGCATGCCGACCAGATGGTGCGGGGCACGGTCGTGCTTCCCCACGGACTGGGCAAGTCGAAAAAAGTTCTCGTGATCGCGAGCGGGGAAAAGGTTCGCGAGGCTCAGGAAGCGGGCGCTGATTTTGTCGGCGGCGAAGACATGGTCGAGAAGATTACGAAAGAAAACTGGACCGACTTCGACGCGCTGATTGCCACGCCCGACATGATGAAATCGGTTGGCCGTTTGGGTAAGGTGCTTGGACCGAAGGGTCTGATGCCGAATCCGAAGACGGGTACGGTCACCATGGATGTTGCGCGCGCCGTGCAGGAAGTCAAAGCCGGTAAAGTTGAGTTCCGTACCGACAAGACGGCGCTGGTGCACGTTCCGGTGGGAAAGATTTCCTTCACGCCCGACAAGCTGATTGACAACGCAACCACGCTGATTTCGAGCGTGATCAAGGCGAAGCCTTCGGTGGCCAAGGGCAAATACATCAAGGCCTGCTACCTGAGTTCGAGCATGGGGCCGGGGATCGCGCTGGACACGACTTCGATTGAGGTTGCGTCTAAGGCATAAGTTCCGGGCTGCGCGCGGGACGGGCGAGGACGCCCGTCGCTCCACTAGATCTTTTGAAAGGGTTTCTATATGGCGGTTACTCGAGCTAAGAAAGTTGCGCAGGTTGAGAAGCTCAGCGGCGAACTGAAGTCCGCTACGAGCATGATCGTGGCTACGTATTCCAAGCTGACGGTGACGCAGGATTTCGAATTGCGCAAGGCCTTGCGTCCGACCGGGGCGAAGTATCGCGTGGTGAAGAACACTTTGGCGGAGCGCGCCGGCAAGGGCACCAAGGTCGAGGAGGCGCTGAAGAACCTTCAGGGTGTGACCTCGATTGCCTATACGGAAGGCGATCCGGTGGCGCTGGCGAAGGCGCTGGCAAAGTACGTCAAGGAGCATCCGGAATTCAGCTTCAAGGCGGGTGTGGTCGAAGGCCGCGTGATTACGGTCAAGGAAATCGAATCGCTGGCGACCATGCCGTCGAAGGAAGAGCTTTATTCGAAGCTGCTGTTCCTGTTGAGCGCTCCGTCGCAGCGTCTGGTCACGGCGATGAATGCCGTGGGACGGAATCTGGCGGTGGTCGTCGGCCAGGGCGTGGAGCAGAAGAAATTCAAAGAGGCGTAAGGAACTGCTTCTGGCTGCTAGCTGCTGGCTTCTAGCGATCTTGTTCTGGCTTGCTAGTAGCTAGGGGTCAGAAGCTAGCAGCCAAAACAAGTTTCGGGGCAGTAATGCTGCTCGAAAAAAGATTTAGTTATCGGGAAGCTCGGGGTGGCGCGGTCTGAAATTCGGGCGTTGTCTGGCGCTGGAATTGAGGACCTGGTCGCACTGGAAACCTGGCCTAGCGATAGCGAAATCGTAAATCTTACACAAAGCGGAGAGATTCACATGGCGGATCTACAGCAGTTGGAAGAGTCGATTGTTGCCCTGTCGTTGCTGGAAGCGGCAGAGCTGGTCAAGAAACTGGAATCGCGTCTGGGTGTTTCGGCGGCGGCAGCGGCTCCGGCGATGGTTGCCGGCGGCGCGGCGGCGGGCGCGGCAGCCCCGGCGGAAGAAAAGACCGAATTCACGGTCGTTCTGAAGGAAGTGGGAGCCAACAAAATCAATGTAATCAAGGCGGTACGCGAGGTTACCAGCCTCGGCCTGAAGGAAGCAAAGGACCTGGTGGATGGCGCTCCCAAGAGTATCAAGGAAGGCGTCTCGAAGGACGAAGCCGAGACTATCAGGAAGAAGTTCACGGAAGCGGGCGCAACTGTCGAAGTCAAGTAATTTAGCAGCGCGGGATGGTTTCCGCCGATCCGGACGAGCAAGGCCGGGTCGGGGAGCCATCCCGCCTGCAATTATTTGACCGAACAGTAGCTGAATCCCGGGGAGTGGTGTTAATATCTATTAAATAACCCGCTTACCCTGGCTTCACTGCGAGGCGACGGCGACCCGCATCCTCCAAATAAACCCAGGAAGCGGAACGGAACAGGGTCGCTGGAATGAAAGTATGGCAGCCGGTCCCGCGGGCGGCGGGACGGAACAGGCCTTTTGAACTGGCGCGGAATTTTACAAGTTATTCAAGGGTAAGCGTCGCACGTGGCGCCCGAGGACAGGCATGTCCTTCGGGGAGCCACTGTCTTTTTTTCGCGTACACCGCTCGTTTTTGGCAAGCACAGTAAATATTTTGGCGCCACTTTAGCGCCCTCATTCCGCTTGTACTGCAGCCCCAGGCTGCCTGAAAGCAGGAGTTCCTGAGCATGACAAAGCACAATATCCATCGCAAGCGTTTCGATTTTTCAAAAATTCCAGCGACCATCCAGATCCCGAACCTGATCGAGGTTCAGAAGCGCTCTTATGACCGCTTTCTGCAGATGGACAAACTGCCCAGCGAGCGCGAAGACGGCGGGCTGCAGGCAGTATTCCAGTCGGTATTTCCGATTACCGACTTCCGCAACGTTTCGCAGCTTGAGTTTGTAGACTTCGCGATTGGCAACTGGGAATGCAAGTGCGGCCACTTGAAGGGGCTGCATCACTTGCGCACGACTTGTAAGAGTTGCGGATCGACGGTGATCACGGACCCGTTTCATCCCGGCGAAGTTCTCTGCCACAAGTGCGGCACCTACAACGCGAACACTCCCGACTTCTGCAACAAGTGCGGCGATCCGGTTGGATTGCAGCTGAAGTACGACGTGGCGGAATGCGAAGAGCGCGGCATGACTTACTCGGCTCCGCTCAAAGTCACGATGCGGCTCACCATCTGGGACAAGGATCCGGAGACGGGCAACCGTTCCATCCGCGACATCAAGGAACAGGAAGTGTTTTTCGGCGACGTCCCGCTGATGACACAGAACGGCACGTTCATCATCAATGGAACGGAGCGCGTCATCGTCAGTCAGTTGCATCGCTCGCCCGGCGTGTTCTTTGAGACGGCGGCGAACCGCACTTACTTCCTGGGCAAGATCATTCCCTACCGCGGCTCGTGGGTTGAGTTCGAGTACGACCAGAAGAACGTTCTCTACGTGCGCATCGACCGCAAGCGTAAGTTCCTGGGCACGATTTTCCTGCGTGCGCTCGGCCTGCGTTCCGGCGAAGACATTCTGAAGACCTTCTACACGACGGACCGCCTGATTGTCCGCGACAAGAAGCTGTTCTGGACGCTGGATCCGGCGAGCGAGAAGCCCACGAATCTGCTGGGCATGAAGCTGGCGCACAGCGTCAAGTCGAAATCGGGCGACGAAGTGGCGCACTCCGGCCGCAAGATCAGCGCCGCGACGCTCAAGGAAATTCAAAAGGCGAAGATCAGCGAAATCGAAGTGGACATGACCGATCTCGAAGGGGCGTGGGCGGCCAGCGACATTGTCGACACCACGACGGGAGAAGTGCTGCTCGAGGCCAATACGGAAATCACGGCCGACAAGGTGTCCAAGATACTGGAGTCGGGTGTGGTCGAGCTGAGCGTGTTCTTCCCGGAGCGCGACGATGTGGGCACGGTGATCAGCCAGACCCTGCGGCGCGACTCGGTCGTCAGTCCCTCGGAAGCACTGATCGAAATTTATCGCAAGCTGCGTCCCGGGGACCCGCCGACGCTGGATACGGCGACGGCGTTGTTCCAGGGCATGTTCTTCGATCCGCGGAAGTACGACTTCTCGCGCGTGGGGCGATTGAAGTTCAACATCAAGCTGTTTGAAAACCAGGAGGCGACGAGCCTCGAACAACGCACGCTTGATCCCACGGATTTTTACGCGACCATCAAGTACCTGCTCAAGCTGCGCAAGAACATCGGCGCGGTGGACGACATCGATCACCTGGGCAATCGCCGCGTGCGCGCGGTGGGCGAGTTGCTGGAAAACCAGTTCCGCATCGGCCTGGTCCGCATGGAACGCGCGATCAAGGAAAAGATGAGCGTGTACCAGGAAATGTCGACGGCGATGCCGCACGATCTGGTCAACGCGAAACCCGTGATGGCCGCGATTCGCGAGTTCTTCGGATCGTCGCAGTTGTCGCAGTTCATGGATCAAACAAATCCGCTGTCGGAAATCACGCACAAGCGGCGCCTGTCGGCCCTGGGGCCGGGCGGGTTGTCGCGTGAACGCGCTGGATTTGAAGTGCGCGACGTGCACCCGACGCACTACGGACGCATCTGCCCGATTGAAACGCCGGAAGGTCCGAACATCGGCCTGATCTCGTCGCTGAGCTGCTTTGCGCGCATCAACGACTACGGTTTCATCGAGTCGCCGTATCGCAAGGTGAAGGGCGCGCGCGTGGTGGACTACGTCATTGTCGTCAATGCCGGCGACAGCAACTTCAAGGTGGGCGACCACGCCGAGAAGAGCGAGATGGAGAAGGTCAACGCCGATCTCAAAGAACGGCGCAAGAAGCCAGTCGAGGTCGAGCCGTTCTCCTTCTATCTCTCCGCGTGGGAAGAAGACCGTCACACCATTGCCCAGGCCAACATCGAACTCGACGACAAAGGGCGCATTGCCGGCGAGCTGGTCAACGCTCGCAAGGCGGGCAACTTTGTGCTGGTGAATCGCGACGAAGTGGACTACGTGGACGTCAGCCCGAAGCAACTGGTTTCGGTGGCGGCCTCGCTGGTGCCGTTCCTGGAGCACGACGACGCGAACCGCGCGCTGATGGGCGCGAACATGCAGCGCCAGTCGGTGCCGCTGCTGCGGGCTCAGGCTCCGATTGTGGGGACTGGGATGGAAGGCGTTACCGCGCGCGATTCGGGCGCGGTCGTGCTGGCGCGCCGCAACGGAATCATCGATTCGGTGGATTCCGAACGCATCATCGTTCGTGTCGAAGGCGAGCATCATCCGATGCAGCTTTCCCGCGAAGTGGGCAGCGACATTTATCAGCTTACCAAGTTCAAGCGCTCGAACCAGAACACCTGCATCAACCAGAAGCCGATCGTGAAAAAAGGCCAACGAGTGGTGAAGGGGCAAGTGATTGCCGACGGTCCGTGCACTGATTTTGGCGAGTTGGCGCTGGGACGCAACGTGCTGGTCGCGTTCATGCCGTGGCGCGGCTACAACTTCGAAGACGCGATTCTGGTTTCCGAAAAGATGGTGAAAGAGGATTACTACACCTCGGTTCACATCGAAGAGTTCGAACTCGAAGCCCGCGACACGAAGCTGGGGCCCGAGGAAGTGACGCGCGACATTCCGAACGTGAGTGAATCCACGCTGCGCAATCTGGACGAAGCGGGTGTAATCCGTATCGGCGCCGGCATCAAGCAGGGCGACATCATCGTCGGCAAAGTAACGCCGAAGGGTGAGACGCAACTCACGCCGGAAGAGAAGCTGCTGCGCGCGATCTTCGGCGAAAAAGCCGGCGACGTGCGCGACGCTTCACTCTACTGCCCGCCCGGAATCGAGGGCATCGTGGTGGACGTGAAGATCTTCTCGCGCAAAGGCCAGGAGAAGGACGAGCGCGCCAAGACGATCGAAGGCCACCAGATCATGAAGCTCGAAAAGAACCTTTCGGACGAGATCCGAATTCTGACCGACGAGCGACTGAAGCGTTTGGAAGGCCTGCTGGGTGGCAAGGAAGTGCAAGCCGATCTGCACGACGAGCGCACCAACAAGCGTTTGCTGACCAAGGACACGATTCTGGACCGCGACGCGATCGAGCGCATCTCGACCCGCAACCTGAAGCGGATCAAGTACGCCGACAAGGATCCGCGGGTGAACGAGCAGATCGACGAGATCGAGGAAATGACCTCGCGCCAGATCGATGTGCTCAAAAAGATCGTCAACGAAAAGAAAGACAAGCTGACCAAGGGCGATGAACTGCCGCCGGGCGTGATCAAGCTGGTGAAGGTTTACATCGCCATGAAGCGCAAGCTGAGTGTTGGCGACAAGATGGCCGGCCGCCACGGCAACAAGGGCGTAATCGCGCGCATTCTGCCCGAAGAGGACATGCCGTACCTCGCGGATGGAACGCCGGTCGAGATCGTCCTGAACCCGCTCGGCGTCCCCAGCCGTATGAACGTGGGACAGATTCTGGAAACCCATCTGGGATGGGCGGGCCATGAACTGGGTCTGAAGATTGGCGAATTGTTGAAGCAGAACACTCGCACGGAAGCGATTCGCCGCGATCTCAAGGCTTTGTTCAAGGACACTGTGCTCGCGGACACGATCGGCGACATGAGTGAGGATGAGCTTGAAGCATTGGCTCCGACCCTTAAGAATGGCGTGTTCATGGGATCGGCTGTATTCGACGGCGCCCGGGAGACGGAAATCAAGGCGTTGCTGACGAGCGCGGGCCTGCCCACGTCGGGCAAGACCATGCTGCGCGACGGCATGACGGGCGAGCAGTTCGAATTGCCGGTCACGGTCGGATACATCTACATGTTGAAGCTGTCGCATCTGGTGGACGACAAGATTCACGCGCGTTCCATCGGGCCGTACTCGCTGATCACGCAGCAACCGCTGGGTGGCAAGGCGCAGTTCGGAGGCCAGCGCTTCGGAGAAATGGAAGTCTGGGCGCTCGAAGCGTACGGCGCGGCGTTCATCCTGCAGGAACTGCTGACCGCGAAATCGGACGATGTCTACGGCCGCACGAAAATCTACGAGGCCATCGTCAAAGGCGAGGCCGCGATGGAGCCGGGCGTGCCCGAGTCGTTCAACGTGCTGATTCGCGAATTGCAGGCGCTTTGCCTGGATGTCGAGTTGATCAAGATCACGGAGAAGAAACCGGTAGCGATAGCAGCAGATTAGTCGTTGGTCGCTAGTCGTTGGTCGTTCGCGGCTGGCTGGCCCACTCAGTTTCGAAGAATAGACCCGAAGTCTTTGCTCTTGAGCTTCCGGGTTAGAGATTTCGCTAGCGACTAACGACCAGCGACTAGCGACTGTTCTCAAGAGCCGCGTGCGGCGGCGTACAGCCGTAGGAAAGCGGAGGAACATGTTTCGTTCGAGCCCGTTCGATATGGCAAATCCCGTGGCTGATTTCGATGCCATTCGCATCAGCCTGGCGTCCCCGGAAAAAATCCGGAGCTGGTCGCATGGGGAAGTGACCAAGCCGGAAACCATCAACTACCGCACTTTCAAGCCGGAGCGCGATGGCTTGTTCTGTGCGCGCATTTTCGGCCCGGTCACCGACTGGGAATGTCTCTGCGGCAAGTACAAGCGCATGAAGCATCGCGGAGTGATCTGCGACAAGTGCGGCGTGGAAGTCACGCTGTCGAAAGTCCGCCGCGAGCGCCTCGGCCACATCGAGCTCGCGTCGCCCTGTTCGCACGTGTGGTTCTTCAAGGGACTGCCCAGCCGCATCGGGCATCTGCTTGATATTTCTCTGCGCGACCTGGAAGCGATTCTCTACTTCGAAGCCTACGTGGTCGTCGATCCTGGCGACTCTCCAGTAAAAGAGCGCGAAGTTATCAAGGACGAAGCGAAGTACCGCGAACTCGACCAGCAATATCGTCCCGCCGGCTTCAAAGCCATGATGGGTGCGGAAGCGATCAAGGAACTTCTGAAGCGCATTGAGGTCGAGTCGCTTTCGGGCGAACTGCGCGAGAAGATGAAACACGAAACCTCGCTGCAGAAGCGCCTGAAGTACGCGAAGCGCCTGAAAGTGGTCGAGGCCTTCCGCCGGAGCGGCAACAAGCCGCAATGGATGATTCTCGACGTGCTGCCGGTGATTCCACCCGAGCTGCGTCCACTGGTTCCACTGGATGGCGGACGCTTCGCCACTTCCGATTTGAACGATCTTTACCGTCGCGTCATCAACCGCAACAACCGGTTGAAGAAGCTGATGGACCTGCACGCTCCCGAAGTCATCGTGCGCAACGAAAAGCGCATGTTGCAGGAAGCGGTCGATGCTCTGTTTGACAACGGACGCCGCGGGCGCGTCTTGCGTGGCGCCAATAACCGTCCCCTGAAGTCGCTCTCCGACACGCTGAAGGGCAAGCAGGGACGTTTCCGTCAGAACCTGCTCGGCAAGCGCGTGGACTACTCCGGACGTTCGGTGATCGTGGTTGGCCCCGAGCTCAAGCTGCACCAGTGCGGATTGCCGAAGAAGATGGCGCTTGAGTTGTTCAAGCCGTTCATCTATCACCGGCTCGAGCAAACGGGAAACTGCACCACCATCAAGCAAGCGAAGGAAATGGTGGAGCAGCAGGACCCGATCGTTTGGGACATTCTGGAAGAGGTCATCAAGGACCATCCGGTCATGCTGAATCGCGCGCCTACGCTCCATCGCCTGGGCATTCAGGCGTTTGAGCCGGTGCTGGTGGAAGGCAAGGCGATCAAGATCCATCCGCTGGTCTGCACGGCGTTCAACGCCGACTTCGACGGCGACCAGATGGCGGTACACATTCCGCTTTCGCCCGAGGCGCAGGTGGAAGCCAGCGTCCTGATGCTGTCTTCGCACAACATCCTGTCGCCGGCATCAGGCCAGCCCATCACCGTGCCCACGCAGGACATGGTGCTTGGCCTCTACTATCTGACGAAAGCGAAGCCCGGTGCGAGGGGCGAGGGCCGTTCTTTCGCCAACATCGACGAAGTTGTGATCGCGCTCGAAATGGGCGAGGTGGAAACGCTCACCCCGATTCGCCTGCGCTACACCGGCGAGGTCATCGACCTGACGCAGGCCTACGACGATCAGGACGTAAACCATACGGAACCGGTGCACGTTAAGCGCGAGTTTCTGAATACCACCGTTGGCCGCGCCATTCTGAACGACCATTTGCCGAAGACAGTGCCCGGCGTCAACGTGGCTATGCCGTTTATCAACGGCTTGCTCAAGAAGAAGGGTATTGGTCAGCTGGTCAATTACTGCTATCTGCGGTTTGGCTTGGAAGTCACGGTCAAGATGCTGGACGAGATCAAGTCGCTTGGGTTCAAGTATGCCACGCGCGCCGGCCTCTCCATCGGCATTGATGACATGGTGATCCCGGACAACAAGAAGACCCTGGTGAAAGACGCCGATAAACTGGTGATCGCGGTCCAGCAACAATACCTGGACGGCGCCATCACCAACGGCGAACGCTACAACAAGGTCATCGAAATCTGGTCGTCCATTACGGAAAAAGTTGCCGATGAAATGTTTGGCCAGATGCAGCGACGGGATAAGGAAGGCCAGCTCAACCCGATTTATGTCATGGCTGACTCCGGCGCCCGCGGATCGAAACAGCAGATTCGTCAGCTCTCCGGAATGCGCGGACTGATGGCGAAGCCGACGGGTGAAATTATCGAGACTCCGATCACGGCCAACTTCCGTGAAGGGTTGACCGTGCTCGAATACTTCATCTCGACACACGGCGCCCGCAAGGGCTTGGCCGATACGGCGTTGAAGACCGCCGACTCGGGATACCTGACGCGCCGTCTGGTTGACGTTGCGCAGGACGTGATCATCAGCGAATACGACTGCGGCACCGTGGACGGAATTTTCGTTTCCGGTATCGTCGAAGCCGGCGAAATTATCGAACCGCTGCGCGACCGCATCGTGGGCCGCGTTTCGCTCGAGAAGATCAAAGACTACGAAGGCCAGGTCGTGGTCGACGTGAACCACGAGATCACCGAGGATCTGGCGGGCGCGATTCAGGCAGCCGGTATCGAGCGGGTGAAGATTCGCTCGGTGCTCACCTGCGAGTCGAGGCGCGGTGTTTGCGTGATGTGCTACGGACGCAATCTGGCTTCCGGACGCCTGGTCGAACTCGGTGAGGCTACCGGCGTGATCGCGGCGCAGTCCATTGGCGAACCTGGAACACAGCTCACCATGCGTACCTTCCATATCGGTGGTACGGCGTCGCGAGTTTCGGAACAGTCGCGCCTCGATGCCAAGAGCAAGGGCACGGTGCGCTTCATCAATTTGCAGACGGTGAAGTCCAAGACTGGCGATCTGGTGGTCATGAATCGCCAGGGGTCGATCGCAATCGTGGATGAAAAGGGCCGCGAACGCGAGCGCTATGCGGTCGTCTATGGCGCCAAGGTCAAGGTTGCCGAAGGTGGACCGGTCGCGCTCGGCGAGGCTCTGGTCGAGTGGGATCCGTATACGTTCGCCATCCTCACGGAAATCGGCGGCACGGCGCAGTTCAAGGATCTGCAGGAAGGCATTACGCTGAACGAGGAAGTGGATGAAGTCACCGGCCTGTCGCGTCACGTGGTGACGGATTCGCCCGACGAGAAGCGTCAGCCGGCCATGGTAATCAAGGGCAAGGCGAGCAAGCGCTACCTGATGCCTTCGCACGCTCACCTCATGGTGCAGGACGGAGACACGGTGTTTCCGGGCGACGTGCTGGCGAAGATCCCGCGCGAGACCACGAAGACCAAGGACATCACGGGCGGCCTGCCGCGCGTGGTGGAATTGTTCGAGGCTCGAAAGCCGCGCGAGACGGCCGTCATCAGCGAAATCGATGGCGTGGTGCGCTTTGGCGAAGTGGCCAAGGGACAACGCAAACTCTACGTGGCAGCCGACAACGGCACGGAGAAGGAATATTCCGTACCGCGCGGCGTTCACATCAACGTGCAGGAAGGCGAGCGCGTCAAGGCGGGTGAACCGCTCATGGACGGGCCGCTCAACCCGCACGACATTCTGGCCGTGCTCGGTGAGAAAGAACTCCAGTCTTACCTGGTGAATGAAATCCAGGAAGTCTACCGCTTGCAGGGCGTGAACATTTCGGACAAGCACATCGAAGTGATCGTGCGCCAGATGATGCGCTGGGTGAAGGTCGAAGACGTAGGCGACACTCAGTTCCTGCTGGAACAGCAAGTGGACAAGTTCCGCTTCCACGAGGAGAACGAGCGTGCGATTGCCAATGGCGGCAAACCGGCCACCGGGCGGCCGTTGCTGCTCGGGATCACCAAGGCGTCGCTCTCCACCGATTCGTTCATCTCCGCGGCCTCCTTCCAGGAGACAACGCGCGTGCTGACCGAAGCTTCGATTCAGGGAGCGGTCGATCATCTGCGCGGCCTGAAGGAGAACGTAATCGTGGGGCGCTTGATTCCCGCCGGCACCGGCATGGAATATTACCGGAACGTGCGTCTCTCTCCGGAAATGGAAGAGGCCGCGAGCAAGGTGCAGGAGGAAGTCTCGCAAGCCTACGAAGATGCCGAACGCGCGCTCGAACTCATGCGGCACGAAGGCGAGACCGAAGAACTGGCCGCGGAGTAAAACGAAACGAAATCCAGGAAAGGGGCGACGCGAGTCGCCCCTCATTTTCTAGGATGACGTTTTCTAGGATGACGTTTTCTTGACCCCATGTCTTTAGCACTGGAACCACAGCGCCTGACCGGGCAAACTCAGGATCCGAACCCCAAGCCGGAGCCGGTTCCTGGTGGACTGGTGTTGGCCCCGGCACTGGGGCGCTTCTGGCGGCTGTTCCGCCTGTCGATCTGGCGCGCCTTCGAGCACGACGCTTTCGGGACCGCCAAAGCCTCGGCCTATTCCTCCATCTTCACTTTTTTCCCGGCCCTGCTGGTGCTGGGCGCGGTTCTCGCCACCCTGAGCCGCGGCCAAGTCTACCTTCGCGAAATCTCCTACGCCCTGGGCACCATCTTGCCCGCGGGTAGCTCCACCGTGCTTGCCTACCTGAGAAGCAGCGCCAATCGTCCGGTTGGCCTGCTCATCACCACTTCGTTGTTGACCATCTGGAGCGCTTCCGGCGTCATCATCTCCTGGATGGATGGTTTTCGCCGCGCCTACCAGCTTCCCAAGACCTGGGGTTTGGTCCAGGAACGCGCGATTGCGATTTCGCTGGTGGTGATGGCGGGTCTGCCGCTGACCTTCGCCACCATTCTGGTTGCATTCGGCAGCCGCATTGAAACGCGGATCTTGTTTTTGATTGGGCATGAATTCGGACCTCTGATTCTGTTGTTGTGGGGAGCGATCCGCTGGGCGATTGCGATCATGACCAGCATCGCCGTGATCCAGCTCATCTATCACAACGCGGTGCCGCGCACGCAACCCTGGCATAGCGTGTTGCCGGGCGCGGTTCTGGCCACCGCCATGTGGCTGATCTCCACCGCATTATTTGGATGGTATTTGCAACACTATGCCGACTACAGCGTTATCTACGGTTCGCTCGGTCTGGGTATCGCGCTGCTGGTCTGGATGTACCTGATCTCGCTGGTGGTACTGATTGGCGCCGAATTCAATGCCATGCTCTTTCCTCGCGGGCTGATTAAAGTTCCGCCTCCGCGGGCAGACAACGAAGCTCGCTGACGGTGAAGTAGAGACGCGGCGTGCCGCGTCTCCGGCCCCCAGATCCGATCCGCCGCGCTCGTGAAAGACGACCCGACCGTGTTCTCGAGAGAGAGGATTCGCCACTTGAAAAAACGCAAACCGGATCTGGTTGAAGGCGATCTGCCCGTTTCCGCTCCTGCGCCGGAAGAGGTAGCTGAACGCGTGCGCCGCGCAAAAATCATCTGCACCATCGGTCCCGCCTGCGATTCCGAGGAAATGATTCGCGACCTGATGCGCATGGGCATGGATGTTGCCCGCCTGAATTTTTCCCACGGAACGCACTCCGAACACACCCGGCGAATCCAAAGGCTGCGCCGCGCCGCACGTCATCTGAAGCGCACGATCTGTATTCTCCAGGACCTGCAAGGCCCGAAAATTCGTACCGGCCGCCTGCAGGATGGGAAGGCTGTGCTGTTGCAGGCCGGTTCCGTGCTGACGATCACGCCGCGGAAAATACTGGGGACCGCCGATGTGGTTTCCACCGACTTTGCCGCCTTGGCGCGCGAAGTCGCGCCCGGCGCACGCGTGCTTTTGTCCGACGGCCGCATTGAACTCAAAGTGCGCTCGATTCGCGGCGACGACGTGGAATGCGAAGTCCTGAACGGGGGCACGCTCGGAGAACAGCAGGGGATCAATCTGCCCGGTGCAGCGGTGGCGATTCCCGCACTGACCGCCAAAGACAAGAAAGACCTCGAGTTTGGTTTGAAGCATGGAGTGGATGTAGTGGCGCTGTCGTTCGTTCGTTCCGCCGAAGACATCCGCGAAGCGAAGACTCTGATGCGCGAGTTCGGTAAATCCGTGCCCATCATTGCCAAGCTGGAAAAGCCGCAGGCCATTGAGCGCCTGGAAGAAATTCTGGAAGTGGCCAACGCCGTCATGATTGCGCGGGGCGATCTGGGCGTAGAAGTGCCGCCCGAGCGCGTCCCGATCATCCAGAAGCTGGTGATTCAGCGCGCGGGCGTGTGGCGCAGGCCGGTCATCACCGCGACCCAGATGCTTGAGTCCATGACTGAGAACCCGCGCCCCACACGGGCGGAGGCGAGCGATGTGGCGAACGCGATTTTTGATGGCACCGACGTGGTGATGCTCTCGGGAGAAACCGCCAGCGGCCGCTACCCGCGCGAGACGGTGGCCATGATGGTCCGCATCATTCTGGAGGCGGAGGCCAGTATCGCGCAACTGCCGCCGGTGCCGCGCCGCCGTCGCGAGGAGCATCGCTATTCGGTTGCCGAAACCATCTGCGAGTCCATCGCCCACGCCGCCGAAGATCTGCCCATGGGCGCGATCGCCGTCTTCACGGAAAGCGGCAACACGGCGCGCATGCTCTCAAAACATCGTCCGAAGGTTTGTATTTATGCCTTCAGTCGCAAGCCGGAAGTCTGCAATCGTATGAATGCACTGTGGGGCGTACATCCGGTGCACAAAAAGGAATGGGAATCGGCGGAGGCGATGCTCCGGACCGCCGAAAAAGAATTGTTGCCGAAAGGACTTCTTCGCGCCGGGGACGTGCTCGGCCTGGTGGCTGGAACTAAGCTCACATCGGGCGCCACGAACTTTATGCGATTGCACACGGTGGGGGAAAGTGATCGGGCTTTGCGCAAGAAGCGCAAGTCTTAGTGTTGAGGATATCTTCGTGATTTTTGATCGCCAATTGATTGAGGCTGCGCTCGTTCTCGAAATGATTCCCCCAGCGGGCATGCCAGAAATGGCCCGGGACGCGTTGGAAGCCGGGTTGGATGGGCCAACAATTAGGCACCTCGCAACCCTTGAGCAACCAACATATTTTGAGGTCGCACCGCTACTCCCGAAGGCGAGGGAAGAGATAGGTCTTCGGGAGGTGACCAAGAGTGAAGCAGCCCTGCGAATTGGGAAAGAACTGGCGGCGGAGATATTGGCGCGACGCACAGCGGACGATCCACTGCCTCTTTGTTGTGCAGAACAGTTTGAGTGGCTGTGGGTCAAAGCTGGGTATCCCCAAGAACTCCGTTCCGTAGGCAATCTCTGCGGCGAAATAGACTTGGCGAAGACGAGGGGGCAGACGATATCGCAAATTCGCGAGTGGGTAACGGAAAGGCTGAGAGCGCTAAGTGCCTGAGTCTCTCATAGAACAATTCCGTGATGACGGGGTGGATCCCACTGTCCGCGGTTTTCTGCACTTTCCCGAGAACCCCAACGGCGACGCCCTGATCCTGACCCACGGCGCGGGCTCGGATTGCACTGCTCCCCTTCTCGTGGCGCTTAGCGAAACTTTTGCCGGACATGGCTACGTGGTTCTGCGCTGCGATCTGCCCTTCCGCCAGGAGCGGCGAACCGGCCCGCCATTTCCGGGCAGCGCGGAACGCGATCGCACCGGTCTGCGCAACGTGGTTGCAGTTTTGCGTAAGAGTGTCGCAGGCCGAATCTTCCTTGGCGGCCACTCCTACGGGGGACGCCAGGCGACGATTCTCTGCGCCGACGAACCAGATCTGGTGTCCGGGCTCCTTCTGCTTTCGTACCCTTTGCATCCGCCGCGCAAACCTGAACAGCTTCGCATTCAACATCTGCCCAACTTGCGCACTCCGAGCCTGTTCGTGCACGGAACTCGCGACCCCTTCGGAAGTGTTGAAGAGATAACGAAAGCCTTGCAGCTAATCCCGGCCAAAACCGAGTTAATGAAAGTGGAAGGCGCAGGTCACGACTTGGGTTTCAAAGGGAAAACCGAACGGAAGGAACTGCCGGAAAACATCGTCTTAAGAACCCTGGAGTTTTTTGAGGATGGCCGGGGGTAGGTTTTGCTGACGGCTGGGTGCTGACGGCTGACAACTAGTTCACCCAGCCCGACTTCGACCCGCCATTCGTTTTGTCGTTATCGTCGGGGGGCACGTAGTTCCCGTGCTCGTCGAAGGTGACTTTGCGGTCGTGATCTTTCATGTAGACTTCGAATTTTCTCGCAGCGCGCCGCCGCCTCCAGCGGTAGTAAGAGTTGCGAAGGCCGTAGTAGCGCTCGGAAAGCCCGAGCTTTCCCATTCCGCGTGACACGAACTTCACGTAGACATAGCCGAAAAACAGTCCGCCCAGATGGGCGACGTACGCCACGCCGCCGCTGCCGCTCATCGCGAAGGCCAACTCCACCACGATCAGGATCGCTACGAAGTACTTGGCCTTGATCAGAAACGGGAACGGGATCATCATGATCTCGTTTTCCGCAAACACAACTCCAAAGGCGATCAGAATCGCGAAGACCCCACCGGAAGCCCCGATTGTCATGGTGTTCGGGCCGCCGAGCACATGGCCGTACGACACAACGATGGTAGTGATTGCCGCGCCGATGGCCCCGAAAAAAAACAACTCCAAGAAGCGCCGCGAGCCCCACGCGCCCTCAAGTGCCGACCCAAACATCCAAAGTCCGAGCATGTTGCCGAACCAATGCCAGAAGCCGGCATGGAGGAAGCTGTAGGTCACAACCTGCCAGATCCAGCCGTGAACCACGTCACTCGGGATTAGGCCGAAATAGGAGAGTATCGAACGATCAAGGCCTGGGATGGCCAGCCCAAACAATTCCATGAGCAGGAAAATGGTCGTGTTGAGTCCGAGCAGCCAAATTACGGCTCGCGTGAACGGCGGCAAGCTGAGCGTCATTTCGCGGGTTCGAACCAAAGGGCACTCCTCTGTTTTGACAAGCGACTACTATCTTTCTGGCTCCGGCACAACCGGCAGACTACGATGTCCAGCCGCATCGACCGCGCGCACACCGAATATCACATTATCCTTCGAAACCTTCAGGGTTGCACGCGTACCGCTACTGACCGTTTGGACGTACTCCCAATCGGCCGCGTTCGTCGCGCGCCAAACTACCTCGTAGGCGATCGCGCCCGCCGATGGTTCCCACGTCAGAGTCGTGTCGTTTTCGAGGTCCCTGGTCAGCATTTTTACAAACGCCGGCGGCGCAGGAGCCGATGCCAGCGAGGCCAGGGTCGCCGCGTTCAGCCGCGCAATGCTCGCCACGTAGTCGAAGTCCACGAACTTCGGCAGGTCTCCGTATTCGATGCCGTTTTCGTCGTCCTTGTCCTTGCGAACATTCTGATGCTGATGGTTGTAGTCTTCGCGGAATTCGGTGAAGCGCACGGCGGCGAAACCCTGCTGATTGAAAGAGTAGTGGTCGCCTCCGCGCAGGAAGCGGTCGAGCCGGAAAATCAACAGCGGCTTCACTCCGGCATCGTAGGAGCGTCCGACGTCGGCAATGTAGCGGGCGATTTCGCGCGAAGTTGAGTCGTTCTCTCCGCCGAGCGCTCGAATTCGTTTAATTTCCGACTCGCTCGCCGCCGCCGGCAGCCCTTCGGAGAACACGCGCACGACGCTCGTATCCTGCTGCGGACTGCGGTCGCCTCCCACAATGTCATTGTTGAGAACGCCTTCGAGTTTCCACCCCTGCTGCTTGGCCATTTCAGCGAAGTGCTTGCTGCCATTCAGGCCCTGCTCTTCGCCGGCGACCGTCAGGAAAATGATCGTTGCTGGGAACTTGGCCGGGAATTTTCCCTTGCTCGCAGCTCCGCTCAAAACGCGGGCACATTCGAGGCTCACAGCCGTCCCACTCGCGTCGTCGTTCGCTCCCGGGGCAGGGTCGGTCACGTTGAAAGTGTCGCTGTTGCGCGAGTCGTAGTGTCCGGTCACGAGCACGATGCGATTCGCCTGCTGGGGGTCAGACCCACGCAATACCGCATAAACATTGGTGATTTCTGTCGGTTTCGGGATGCGGCCGGCGGGCGGTTCGGTGAAAGTATCGGTTTTCACCTCCAGGCAGCCGCCGCAATCTTTGGAATAGCGCTCAAACTCGGTTTTGATCCACTCCCGCGCCGCTCCAATTCCCTTGCCCGCTTTGATGGATTCCTCATCCTGCGGGGAAATCGTGGACCGGTTCTGGAAGCTGACCAGCTTCTCGATCGTCTGCCGGATGCGGTCCGCCGAAACTTGCTGGATCGCTTCGGCGATGTGCGGGTCGACGTGCGGGTCGGAAGCCAGCCGGGGCGCCGGACCGCGTGCTATTGCCTGCGCCAGGCACAGTGGGCCGCAAAACGCCAGCGCGAGGCCAAAAATCGCCGCTAACACAAGATGTGTGGAAAAGGAACCGGAACTGGCGGACCCAGCCCTCGCAGAATTTTCTTGGCAAGCCACTTGACCTTTACCTCACGAAGAAACTAAATATAACAGGGTACCCCGAGTGTGGAGGAAATCATGGTGTACTGTCCAGAATGCGAGACGGACCTCGACATCGATGAAGATGAGGTCGATGAAGGCGCGGTCGTCTCCTGCCCGGAGTGCGGCTCGGACTTCGAGGTGATCACAGTGAACCCGGTTGAACTGAAGAAGGTCGGCGAAGACGAGGTCGAAGACGACGACGAAGAAGAAGACGTCGTCAAAGAAGAGCCGGAGGACGAAGACGCCTGAGAACTTCTGCACAAAGCCGGGCAGTCTTGCGTTTTGTCGCGACGGCCTCGTCAGTGTTGTTTCTGGCGTGTCTGCTGACGACGGCGAGTGCGCAGGGTAGCGGGCCCGGGAAGCCGCCACCACCCTACGCTCTTATCTTCGGAACGGTTTGGGACCCCGACGGGCGGCCGGTCTATGGGGTCAAGGTGAAGATCCGGCGGGCCGACGAGAAAAAGGCCCACTGGGAGCTCTATTCCAATCACACCGGCGAGTTTGCCCAGCGGGTGCCCGCCGGCAAGGCCGACTACATCGTTTGGGCGGACGTGAAGGACTACAAGCTGCCCTCGGGCAAAAAGTTAAAGCCGGGTCCCGAAGTAACGGTCCATATCGACGGCGACGAGCGTTCCGACATCGGTCTTCATTTAGACTGGTAGTGGACGCTGGGGTGGATGGAATCGGCGATCCCGGGATACTCATGAAGAAAGCAGTCATTGCTTCTGCGGCTTTTGCGGTTACGATGCTGGTTGTGTGTTTGGCGGTCTTCTCGCCCTTGGTCATGGCATCGCCACCACCGCAGCTGTTTGGCCGCGATGCGAAGCAAGAGAAGACCCGCCTGCTCACCGGCAAGGTGCTGGACGGCGGCGACAATCCATTGCCGAACGCGGTCGTGTACCTGACCAACACGAAAACTCGCTCGGTGAAAACCTATATCGTGGGCCCGGAGGGCACCTACCGTTTCCCGGCGCTTCAGCCCACCACCGATTACGAGGTGTACGCGCAGTACAACAACCGAAAGAGCGGCACGAAGACAGTCAGCCAATTTGACGATCGTCCGCAGGTATACATCAGTTTGAAAATCGACAGCAAGTAGGCTGGCGCAGGCGGTTCCGAGAGTCGGATGGGCCAAGAAAAAGGCCACCGCGAGCGGTGGCCTTAAGTCCTAATCTTACAGCCCAGAATCTAGTTGCTGTCTCCACCCGCCCGTTTCCAAGAGATTAAGTCGCCAATCGTGGTGCTGGTTGAGGAGGAGGAGGAGGAGGTCGGGTGCTTGTAGGACTCGACTTCCTGGCGCGATGCTTCTTCGCCGACTGCCCGGATGCTCAGGCCGACTTTCTTCTCTTCCTGATTCATCTTGATGATCTTGAAGTCGAATTCAGCGCCGGGTTCCATATGCATCGGCTGTCCGTTCGGATCGACAGCTTCTGAGTTGTGGCACAGACCTTCGATGCCCTGGGCAATCTCGATAAACGCACCGAAGTTTGCCACGCGCAGAATCTTGCCATGCACGATGTCGCCGATGCGGTGCTGGGCGAAGAACGAATCCCAAACGTCGGGCTGCATCTGCTTCACGCCGAGCGAAAGACGCCGCTTGTCCGGTTCAATGGCCAGGATGATGGCCTTGACCTTGTCGCCCTTCTTCAACACCTCGGAAGGATGCTTCACGCGAGTCGTCCAGCTCAGGTTGCTGACGTGCACCAAGCCGTCGATTCCGTCTTCGATTTCAATGAAAGCGCCGAACTCGGTCAGGTTGCGGACCCGGCCCTCGACCGTCGCTCCCACTGGATACTTGTCGTGCAGCGTATCCCAGGGGTTGGAGGCGAGTTGCCGCATGCCGAGCGAAATCCGGCGCTCGGTCGGATTCACGCTCAGGACCACGCAGTCCACTTCGTCGTTTACGTTGACCAGTTTCGACGGGTGCTTCATCCGTTTCGACCACGTCATTTCGCTCACGTGGACTAAGCCTTCAATACCCTGCTCGAGCTCTACAAAGGCCCCGTAGTCGGTGACGCTGATGACGCGTCCGTGGACGTGCGCGCCCACGGGATAGCGGTGCTCCGCATCGAGCCAGGGATCGGGCGTAAGCTGTTTGAAGCCCAGCGAAACACGTTGCTTGTCTTTGTCGTACTTCAGCACTTTCACCTGAATCTGATCGCCGACGTTCACCAGGTCGCGCGGATGGGTCAGGCGTCCCCACGACATGTCAGTGATGTGCAGCAAACCGTCGAGTCCGCCCATGTCGACGAACGCGCCGTATTCGGTAAGGTTCTTGACGATGCCGGTGAGGACGCTGCCTTCTTCGAGGTGCTCGAGGGTTTTGCCGCGCTTCTCGTTCTGCTCTTCTTCCAGAAGCTGTTTGCGCGAGACCACGATGTTGCCGCGCTTCTTGTTGAGCTTGATGATGGCGACTTCCATCGTCTGGCCCTTCATCCCGTCCAGATTGCGGATCGGACGCAGGTCCACTTGCGAGCCCGGCAGGAAGGCGCGCGCGCCCTGAATGTCAATCGTCAGGCCGCCCTTGATGCGTTCCACGACGATGCCCTTGATGGGCTTCTTTTCGTTGTAAGCGCGCTCAATCTCGTCCCACGAGCGCAGCCGCTGTGCCTTCAGGTGGGAGAGGTTGACGTAGCCCTCTTCGGTTTGGCCCTTCTCGCGCAATACGTCGATCTCAGCGCCCGGTTCGAACTTGGGCTTGCCCTCGTGATCGAGAATTTCGGCGAGCGGAACCATGCCTTCGGATTTCGCCCCGATATCGACGACGACGTGGGTGGCGGTCAGTTTCACCACGGTGCCTTTGATTACGTGGTCGTCGCCAACCGATTCCTCGGTCTCGTGCTCGAAGCTGTGGAGAGCGGCAGCGAAATCGTCGCTGGGGGCCGCGCCATTTTCAGCAGCGTCGCCGTGAGCGGCATCGTTTTCATGAGCGGCATGTTCATGAAGGTCATTTTCATGAACGTCGTTTTCATGAAGGTCAGGGGCGGAAGACTGGGTTTCCACTGGAGAGGGTTGTACGAGCTCGGGAGCGTCTACTACGGCCGAGCCGCCGGTGTGGGTGTCATGGGCAGTTGTCATGGTTTCAGAAGTGGATTCAAGGTTGCGGGCGGTGCTGTCGTCGAACAAATTCATAGCCTCGGAATCGACGCGTCGGTGCGCGACTCGTGCGGGACGTGGAATAGCGGACTGCTGGCGTGGTCTTTAGGTTGCGTTGAGGCCGACCTGGCGGACGACCCTAGGACAATTCCAGCTGGTTCGAAACCGCGTCCAATAGGGACTCTCCGACTATAGCAACCGCGTTGGAACAGTGTCAAACGGGATTCCGGCCAATGGCCTAAGAATTTACAGACTTGTCACACTGGGCTGCGAGCTGCGAGCGCGGTTGTGACCACGGCTTTGCTGGCTCGCAGCCCGTGGCCCGTAGCTCGCAGCGGTTTTCTGCTACCCTGCCCCCATGGACCTTCTCTGGACTCCGTGGCGTTACGCGTATGTGACTGGCGCCGACCAGAAGCCGGGCTGCATCTTCTGCAATGCTCCCAAGGAAAGCGACGAACAGGCCCGCATTGTCCACCGCGCCGAGCATTGCTACGTCATTCTCAATACCTATCCCTACACAAATGGGCATGTCATGGTCGTGCCTTACGCGCACCTGGACGAGTTGCAGAAACTCCCCGCCGATGCCGCCCACGAGATGATGGGCCTGACCCAGCGGATGGAGACGGTTCTGCGCTCTCTCTATCGAGCCGACGGCATCAATCTCGGCATGAATATCGGGAAAGCCGCGGGCGCCGGCGTGGCCGGACACGTCCACATGCACATTCTGCCGCGCTGGATCGCGGATGCCAATTTCGTCAGCGTCATCGGCGAAACGCGGGTGCTGCCGGAGGCGCTGGAGGTGACGTGGGAGAGGATCAGGAAGGCATTTGTAATTGGTGATTTGTGATTGGTAATTTGAAAGCGCCCGGCGTTTCTGCTCTTAAATCGCAAATTACAAATCACCAATTCTCTTCACTTCAACTGCCACCCAAAGAACTCTTCTGTCGCGCCATAGGCCTGAATCCAGCTCTTCCACAGCAGGAAGCCATGGACTTCGTCGGGGAAGATCAGTTGCTCGACGTGCACTTTTTGAGCGCGCAGGCGTTGCAATAGATCGACCGTCTGCGAGAAATCGACATTGCGGTCGTCGTCTCCCTGGATGAGCAGCACCGGCGACCTCCAGGTTGCAATCGCCGCATTCGGTGACGACTGAAATGCCAGCTTGACGGCATCGTCGTGATCGGGCGCATCCGCCGGAATTTCTTCCTTAAACACCGACCAGTCATGCACACCGTGCAAATCGACTCCGGCGGCAAACATGTCGGAGTCATGCGCCAGCCCCATGGCGGTGAGATAGCCGCCGTAGGAGCCTCCCCAAAGCCCGATTCTCTTCGCGTCCACATTCGGCAAGCTCTGAAGATATTTCCCTGCGGCGACAATATCCTTGTACTCCGCCCCGCCGCGCGGCCCTCCATCTTTCGGTTCGCGAAAGTGCCGGCCGTACATAATGCCCGTCCGATAATTGACCGACAGCACCACATAGCCACGGGTCGCCAGATACTGATTCATGGCGTAAGCGTTGTGATAGTAGTCCATGTAATGGAAGCCGAGCATCATTTGGCGGATGGATCCACCGTGGATAAAGATCAGCGCGGGGGACGGGCCAGACGCCCGTCGCTCCATTTTGGGTTCGAACAATTGGCCGTGGATTTCCCAGCCATCGGCGGCTTTGAAGACTACCGGTTGCGGTGTGACTAGCTCGGACGAGGGGAAGTCTGCTGGCAGCGCGGCCTTTGCGATGATCTCGCGTCCCCGCGAAGTAACGACGTAGGGCATCGCCGGAGTCGTGGCCGTCGAACCGAGGCACACTACTTTGCCCGCGACTTCGAGCGGCGTCCATTCCATGGTCTCGCCCTGAGTGAGAGGCTCCGGTTTCCCGCCGGCAACGTCGACGCGCCACAGATGGCGGCGGTCGATGTCGCGAGGATCACGGTCGTATTGGTTGGAAGAATAGATGACGGAGGTGTTATCGGAACTCAGCGCCACATCTTCAGTTTCAAATTTTCCCGGAGTCAGAAGCGCGGCGGGACCTCCGGTTGTGGCGACGGAATAGAGATGATTCCATCCGTCTTGTTCGGACGAGAAGACGATGCGATTTTTGGCGACGAAATAAAAGGAACGATCTTCCGTGAGCAGCGGCAGTGAATCATCAAGGCTGGGGCCGCTTTCCCATCTCTCGCGGGCGGAATCATTCGCGACGTCATAGACCCAGATCGCCCAGGGCAGCGGCGACTGCGGAATCAGAGGCTGCTTCATCTGCTTGCCCACCAGGCGCACGAAGGCGAGCCGGCTGCCATCCGGCGACCAGCGCGGATACAGATCGCGGTCGGCGCTCGGCGAGACGTAGCGCAGCGTGTTGCGGCCAAATTCGTAGATGACGATAAAGCTGTGATCGCGGCGATCGCTGACAAAGGCAATCTTCTTGCCGTCGGGCGACCACTTGGGCTGCGAGTTGTTGCCGCGCACGAAGAAGAGCGCTTTGGCTTTGGCGTTTGCGTCGCCCTTGCCGGAAATCGGCGCGATCCAGAGCTGCTTCTTCGCCGGCCACACCGCGAACTCGCCGCTCGGAGATATCTGAATGTCCTCGCATCCCTCCTCCTCGCAGCCCATGTCGCCGAGCAGGCGGGGTTCGCCTTTGTCTACATCCGCCGCCCACACCTGCTGTACGCGCTTTTCGACACCGCTGGTGGGATCGGCGATTTCCCCAGTGCTGTTGGCCTCGCTGCCGCGCGCGTAGACGACCGTCCGACCGTCGGGGGTCAGCTTCAACGAGGCAATCGGCATGCCGTCGTCGCCCACGTAGTGCGTGACCTGGCGCGCCTCGAAATTCGGCGCGTCCGCGACCCACACGTTGCGCTCGCCCTTGGCGGCAAAGACCCAGGCGATGCGTCCGGCACGGTCGTTCGCATGGTCGATGGCCACCAGGTTCGTTGGAAATGGCGAACTCAAGACTTGTTCGAGCGAAAAGGGATGAGGCGCAGTCTGCGCGGAGCAGAGAAAAGAAGGGGAGCACAGCAACAGAACGCAGACACACAACAAGGCGGACAGAGAGCGAATACCCATGCGCGGCAGAGTACGTGAAACGGGGCGGGATTGACAACTGGAGAAAGCAGAGTTGTTTGGAAACGAATAGCCGGTGCGCGGCCCACTGGCGGTTCCTTTTATAAGGGGGAAGACTTAAGCCGTCATTTGTCGATCGAGATTCCTCTGGTTCCACCTCAACGCAGTAGACACGATGTCGGCGAGATTGCGCTTGGCGGTCCATCCCAGAACTCTGTGAGCGTTCGCCGGATCGGCCACCAGAATCGGAGGATCGCCCGGCCTCCGCGGCGCGAACCTTCCCCGAACCGGCCGCCCGGTGGCGTTTTCCGTCGCCTGGATGACTTCGAGAACGGAATATCCGCGGCCAGTCCCCAGATTGATGGCCAGCGAGTCCCCGTTTTTTTCAAGATATTGCAACGCCCGCACGTGCGCATCGGCCAGGTCGTTGACGTGAATGTAGTCGCGAACGCAGGTGCCGTCGGCCGTCGGATAATCGGACCCGTGGATTTGCAACTCGCGACCGTTCGCAGTCGAGGCGGCCAGCGCGAGTGGAATGAGGTGAGTTTCCGGATCGTGGAGTTCGCCAATCTCGCCGCTTTCATCGGCTCCCGCAGCGTTGAAATAGCGCAGGCTCACCGAGCGCAGTCCATAAGCGCGGCTGTAGGCCTCAAGCGCGTTTTCGAAAAACAGCTTCGACGCGCCATAGGGATTGACGGGCTCGCGCGGCGCTTGCTCAGTGATCGGAATCTGCCCGGGGATGCCGTACACGGCACAGCTGGAAGAAAACACGAAGCGCCGAATACCGGCGTGCAGCGCGGAGTCCAGCAAGCTGAGCGCCGCGAGAACATTGTTCCGGAAATACTTGCGCGGGTTCTCGACCGACTCTCCCACATAGGCGTGAGCCGCGAAGTGCATCACCGCGTCCACGCGCGCGAGCACGGGTCGGAGCCTGGTGTCGTCGGCGATGTCGCCCTCTACCAGTTCGAAGCCTCGCGCCAGGCGGCGGAAGCCGGTGGAGAGGTTGTCATAGATCACGACCTCATAGCCGGAACGCCGCAGCGCGCGCGCCGCATGACTGCCGATGTAGCCCGCTCCGCCCGCGACCAGGATCGCCAAGAAAGCCTCGCATGATTTCGCGGGCCTTCCACGGCCTGCGCGTCTTCCACTGCGACCATGTTGCCGCGAGAAGCGCGAGTTTGAAGGTGATCGTCGTCACTCTGCGTTTGTGACAGAGGGTTGCTTCTTCGAGGCAGGAGCAGGCGTCCTCGCCCGGGGCTGCCGACTGGTGTAGAATTTGGAAGTCAAACCCCACGCTGCCGTCATAATCCTGGGCAGCGGATTCCATCGGGACGTAGCGCAGCCTGGTAGCGCACTTGCTTGGGGTGCAAGGGGTCGCGAGTTCAAATCTCGCCGTCCCGACCATTTCTTATTCCTGGCCTCCAGCTGGGCCATTGTCGCTTTCACGGCGCTTGCGCCATCTTGACTAATCCGCGGAAATACGAGACTTTTGAGCGCGCTGTGTTTAGTAGCGCATTGAGGACTCTGCGTGGAAACCAGTATTTCGCGGCTTATTGGCGCGGCCGAACGAGGTGACGTTGCCGCCGCCGACGCGCTTTTTAGCGCTCTCTACGCAGAGCTGCACCGGCTCGCCAAACGCGAACTCGCGCGACCGGGAGCAGCTGTGAGCCTCAGCGCCACCACCCTCCTGCACGAGGCGTATCTGGACATGGCTGGCCGCGACGGTCCATCGTTTCCCGACCAGGCGCGCTTCATGGGATATGCGGCTCGGGTGATGCGGGGGTTGATCATTGACCATGCCCGGGAACGGCACGCCCAGAAGCGTGGGGGGCTGTTCGAGATTACTTCGCTCGACACCGACGCCATGGAGAACGCCGTCGACCACCGGGAACTTGCGCGAATCAGCGAGGTGTTGGACGAACTCGGCAAAGTGGAGCCGGCACTGGCTGAAGTGGTCGACTTGAAGTTCTTCTGCGGCTTTTCGTTCGGGGAAATTGCCGCCATGCGCGACGTGTCGGAACGCACGGTGCAGCGGAACTGGGAAAAGGCGCGCATCTATCTCCATCGAAAAATTAGCGCGGATTTCTCGCTCTGAGGAAATCATGTCCACACTAAGCCCCGGGGAATGGCAGGTCTTAAGTCCATATCTGGATCAGGCGTTCGCCATGTCCGAGGACGAGCGCGCCACGTGGCTGCGCGCGCTCGCCGAGCAGAATCCCACGCTGGCGGCGCAGTTGTTAGCCCTCCTCGACGAACACCGTGTGCTGGCGCAGGAAGGTTTTCTGGAAAAGGGCCGCTTCGGGATGCCGAGCACTCCGGGACTTGCGGGCCAGACCATTGGCCCGTACAAACTGCTCTCGCAGATTGGACAGGGTGGCATGGGAAGCGTGTGGCTGGCGGAACGCAGCGACGGGCGCTTCGAGCGGCGAGTGGCGGTGAAGTTTCTCAATATCTCTCTGCTGGGAAAAAGCGGAGAGGAGCGCTTCAAGCGCGAGGGCAGCATTCTGGGGCGGCTGGCGGATGAGCATATCGCGGAACTTGTCGATGCCGGGGTATCGGCTGCCGGGCAACCGTATCTCGTCCTGGAATATGTCGAAGGCGATTCCATCGACCGCTACTGCGACCAGCAGGCGCTGGATGTGGAAGCTCGAATCCGGCTTTTTCTCGACGTGCTGGAGGCAGTCGCGCATGCGCACGCCAACCTGATCGTGCACCGCGACCTGAAGCCGTCGAACGTGCTGGTGCGAAAAGACGGCGAGGTGAAGCTGCTCGATTTCGGCATTGCCAAGCTGCTGGAAGGCGAAGGGCAGGACGGCGCGGCGACGCTGCTCACGGTCGAAGGCGGGCGCGCGATGACGCCGGAGTACGCGGCTCCGGAGCAAATCACGGGCGCGCCTGTGACCACCGCCACCGATGTTTACGCTTTGGGCGTGCTGCTGTACGTGGTGCTGACGGGACAACATCCCGCTGGAAGCGGTCTTCGCTCTCCTGCTGGCCTGGTCAAAGCCATCGTCGATACCGAGCCGACGCGTCCGTCGGACGTGGTGTCCGCGACGAGGGCTAACGCGGAGGAAACCACCACCAACGCAGCCAAACGCACCTCCACGCCCGAAAAGCTAAGCCGATTGCTGCGCGGCGATCTCGACACGATTGTCGCCAAAGCGCTGAAGAAGAGTCCGCAGGAGCGCTACGCTTCGGTCACGGCCCTGGCTGACGATCTTAGCCGGTACCTCAGGCACGAGCCCATCAGCGCGCGGCCGGACACACTCACGTATCGCGCCGCAAAGTTCGTGCGTCGCAATCGCACAGCGGTTGCCTTAGCCGCACTGGCGGTCATAGCCGCCGGCGCGGGACTGGTGGGCACTTTGATGCAGGCCCGCACCGCACGCGCGCAGCGCGACTTCGCTTTTCGCCAGTTGGAGCATGCTGAGGCCGTGAACGACCTCAACTCGTTCCTTCTGTCGGACGCGGCGCCTTCGGGCAAGCCGTTTACGGTTAACGAACTGCTCGATCGCGCCCGGCACATTGTGGAACGACAGCACGGGAACGACGCCACTCGGGCGGAGCTGCTGATTTCCATCGGCCAACAGTACAACGCTCAAGACGAGGACGCGAAAGCGCGCCCGGTGATCGAGGAGGCCTACCGCATCTCGCGTGGGCTCACTGACCGCTCCTCGCGGGCGCAGGCCTCCTGCGCCTTGGGGAATGTCTTATCGCGCGCCGACGACCCAAAGGGAGCCGAGGCGCTCATCCAGGAAGGTCTCCGCGAACTTCCCAACGAACCGCAATATGCTCTCGATCGAGTTTTCTGTCTTCTGCGCGGTAGCGCGGTCGCGCGGAATACCGGTGAAGCGCAGCAAGGAATCACCCGGGTGCAGGAAGCTCAGCGAGCACTAAAGCAGACACCCTTCGACCCGCAGATGCTGCAGTTGCGAGCGTTCATGGATCTGGCCGAAGCCTATCGCGAGGCGGGACAGCTTCCCGAAGCCATTCACGCCTTCGAGCAGGCCTCTGCCCAGCTCACCGCACTCGGCCGTGACGATACCGAAACCGCCGGTACACTGTTCAATAATTGGGCTTTGGCCCTCTTACAGATTGGAAGGCCCCTGGAAGCGGAACGACTCTTTCGTCGCGCCATCGAGATCAGCCGCGCTGATCGGTCCGAAGAGGGTGTTTCGCCGATGTTGCTCAATAACTACGCGTCTACGCTGTATGACCTGGCCCGTCTCGACGAGGCCTCCGGATATGCCGAGCGCGCTTATGCGCGAGCGCGACAGGCGGGCGATGAGGTGGTGACCAATCAGTCATTGTTGTCGCGTGCCAGAATCTACCGCGATCAACACGATTTCGCGCGTGGGTTAGCGATGCTGGACGAGGTCGAGCCTCGCCTGCGAAAAGACCTTCCACCCGGGCACATTGCGTTTGGTTCGCTGCTTTCAGAGCGTTCACTTCTGGAACTGGAGCGCGGAGATCTCCCCTCGGCTTTACGGCTTGCCAACCAGGCAGTAGAAGCAGTCGAAGCGGCCACCAAAGCGGGGAAGGCTGGACGCAATTTCCTGCCCACGGTGTATCAGCGTCGAGCCAAAGTGGAACTGCAGGTCGGGCTCCTCGATGCCGCGGCGACCGACATGGCCCTGGCCTTGGACCTGCTCCAAAAGGATCTACCACCCCAAACATTGTCTTCCAAGTCAGGCCGCGCTCATCTCCTTCTCGCCCGTGTCCTCATGGCCCAGGGTAAGACCGATGAAGCCCGAGCCGCCGCCCGGACCGCCGTCGAACACCTTCAGAGCACTTTGGGGCCCGATCATCCTGACACCCGCAGCGCCCGGCAGCTCGCAGACGCCGGTACCCTCCAAAAGTAAAGCGACCGCCGCTGTTGCCGAGAAAAATCTGCGGCGCCTGTCGTCTTTTCCCGTCCATTTCCGATATCCCAAGTAGAGCCCAGTAATTCCGGCCTCTGGCGCGGAATCTTGGGGTGGTGGGGGGGGCCGCTGTAACGAATACCAGCGGATTTGCACCATAAGCAAGGGTTCTCGTCGAATGCGAAGGGGGACGCTTCGACTCCGAAACAAGACGTAAAGCGGTCCGGAGCAATCCCGCCTTGTCGTGTTTCACCTCCAGTTCCCGATTACCCGTAAGTAGGGAGAAGTACACGAGCGTACTTCTTCATTGACGCAGAGGGGTTATTCCGGCAGAATGCATGGGCCTGGGATCGGCAAGTGACTTCCCCATCTGGACAGGCGTTCTGAACGGATAACCAACATTTCGAGAAGGAGACAATTATGCAGGTGCGGGGGAGAGTTCTGAGCTTAACCAGTGTCGCCGTTTTGTTTGCGGGGATGGCGGCGCAAGCGCAAATGATCGACAACACGCAGGCGCCGAATACGGCGAAGGCAGGAATCAACAAGTCGCTGCTGGATCAGATCGGCGCGGGCCGCGGCGATGTAATGACGGCGGGCTCGTCGGTTTACCTCATCAATCGGGACCCATTCCGTTCGGTGCGCCGGGGACGACAGCTGTTCCAACGGAAGTTTACTCGTCTGCAAGGGCAGGGCGCGAACGAAAAAGACGGCGTGGGCGACATCAATAACGACATCGCCATTGGCGCAGGGCTGTCGGACAGTTGCGCTCTGTGTCATGGGCGTCCGCGGGGATCGGGGGGAACGGGTGGCAACGTAGTGACCCGTCCCGACAGCCGCGATGCCGGACATCTGTTTGGTCTGGGTCTGAAAGAAATGCTGGCCGACGAGATCACGACCGATCTGCGTTCGACGCGCGACTTGTCGGTTGTGCTGGCGCAGCAGATGAAGCGTCCGATGAGCTTGAAGCTGACCAGCAAGGGCGTAAATTACGGCACGATCACCGGGAACCCGGACGGTTCGGTCGATACCTCGACGGTGCAGGGCGTGGACGCCGACTTGCGCGTGAAGCCCTTCTTTGCCGAAGGAAGCACGATCTCGCTGCGGGAGTTCATCGTGGGTGCGCTGCACAACGAGATGGGGCTGGAGGCATCCGCTGATCCGGATCTGCTCGCCGCGAACGCGGGGGGACGTGTGGTCACTCCGTCGGGCATGGTGCTCGATGGATCCAAGGACAAGATCAGCGCGCCGCCGGCGCCCGATCCCGACAACGGGAACGAGGTCGATCCCGCGATCGTGGATCACCTGGAGTTTTATCTGCTCAACTACTTCAAGCCCGGACATGGGGAACCGAACTCGGTTGCGGATCGCGGGCGGAAAGTGTTCCAGCAGGTCGGTTGCGCGTCCTGTCACGTGTCGGACATGACCATCAACCACGACCGCCGCGTGGCGGACCTGGAGACGGTTTACGATCCGGTGCGGGGAATCTTCAACAGCATGTTTGCGACGGCTACGCCGCTCTATCGGGAAGTGGACGACGGTTCGGGCCTGCCGCATCTGAAGCTTCCCTTGGGGAATTCGTTTCTGGTCAAGGACATCCTCACCGACTTCAAGCGGCATGATGTGGGAGTGAATTTCTACGAGCGCAATTGGGATGGAACGATACAGACGCAGTTTCTGACGCGTCCGTTGTGGGGAGTGGGCTCGACGGGGCCTTACGGACACGATGGCCGCAGCATCACATTGAACGACGTGATCCTGCGCCACGGCGGAGAAGCCCAGGCGTCACGCGACAAGTATGCGGCGCTCGGAAGCAGTGGGAAGGTCGCACTCCAGACGTTCCTGAATTCACTGTTGCTGTTTCCGCCGGATGATACGGCTTCGACCCTGGACCCGGGCGATCCGACGAAAAACTACTTTCCACAATTCGGCCACGGCAGCATCAAGTTGACGGTGCTGTTCAACGATCCCACCGACCTGGAATGAGCAAATCGTAAGTCATTGCTGGACAATCGGTTCCGAATAAGAACGGCGGGCTCGGCCCGGGCGCTGTGTCCGGGCCGGAACGCATTTGTTCCCGCGCCTGCAATTTACTGCTCTTTTGTGATCTTCGCCCTTGCATTTCTGCCGCGGTTGTAGCAATTTTCTCGACAGCGAAAGGAGTGCCCGAAAATCATGGTCAACGTTCTTATCCACCACGAGGTCGCCGACTATACGAGTTGGAAAGCGTTGTTCGACTCCGCCTTCGACTGGCGGCACAAGAACGGCGAGCTCAGTTGCCATATCTTCCGCAGCGCTGGCAACGTCAACGACATCACCCTTTTCTTTGAATGGGAAAGTCTGGACAAGGCGCGCGCGTTCATTGCTTCCGAGGAACTCAAAACCAGAATGGCGAACGCGGGCGTCAAAGGCGCGCCTCGAGTCGATTTCCTCACCGAGGTGCACAGCGTCCGGCGCAGCGCGGCCGACTGAGCGTGCGGGGCTGACACAGCTTGTCCACCAACTGACGGGCACACCTTGGGATCGGTGGGATAGAGTTTCCGTTTGGGAAGGCTCGGAATCCGTTTCCGCCGGATCGCATCCAAAGTTGATTTGTGAGGGAATGATTTGTGAAGGAATGCACGCGGGCTTTCGGGCCCGCGTTTTTGTTGGCCGATGTGGTGTGGAAGCGGGGCTTTGCCCCGCTGGGACGGGGCAGAGCCCCGTCCCCACACGAGTGCATTGAATTTGCTTTTTAGTGGCGTGCGGAAAGAATGTGCAGGATCTGCTGCAGTTCATGCCGCAAGTGCGCCACGCTCGCGGAAGGTCTCATCGGAAACGGAAGAGCCGTCTGGGCCCGATCGGATTTGATCTCCTCGCGCAACTGCACGCGTGCCCCGGCGATGGTGAACCCGTCTTCATAGAGCAGCTTCTTGATCCGCACTACGGATTCCACGTCGCGCTTGCGGTACATGCGCTGCCCGGTGCTGCTTTTCACCGGCTTGAGCTGCGGGAATTCGGTTTCCCAGAAGCGCAGTACGTAGGCCGGCAGGCGGCACAAGCCGGCGACTTCGCCAATGCGGAAATAGAGCTTGTCCGGAATTATGATTTCGGCGTTGCGGGTTTTTTTCGACGCTTTCTTGCGGAGGCTCATGCAGGCCGCTTCCGTACTCCTGTATACGCGTTTCTAGCACGAGCCGCGCCGCGCTACAACCCCCAACCGCACCCAAAAGTACAGATGGACCGCCGGAAGCCTGTTTTGACGCTCCACGCTCCGTCGAGGGGGAATAGATTGGCGGAGGGATCGACCAGCATCATGGCGGTCCGCAGGTGCCGGCACGGACGGCGGAGAGGATGTCCTCGGACCAAAGGGGGAAGGGTGGCTTGCCGACGGCGTTCTGCTCTGCCGCTGCCCGGTTGTAGAGCACGAGCAGGCAGCGCGGATCGAGCATGGTGCCGATCAGGGCCGGCCGGCCAAAGCGATTCTCAACCATCACCGACATCTTGTAGCCGACGGTGTACCACGGGCCCTGAACGCCGTAGAACGCCCCGCCCTTTTCTTCCATGGCATCGCGGCTGGCGAATCTACTGTTCAGGACGTCGAGAAGGAACTGGTTCACGGCGTGGACATCGTCGTTGAACTGGCCCATGTCATGTTCCCAGCGGGCGTGCTCCTTGGGAGAGCTGGCAGCGTGGGGGTCGACGTTCGGCCCTCCGGCGGCAGCGAGCATGGCCATGCCCTCGCCGAAGCTGCCCATCCAGTCAGCCGCCGTGTGCGCAGGCGCGGGCAGAGCGTCGATCTTCTTGTCGTAGACAGGACCTACGCTGCCGAGGCCGATGTGGTGCAGTTCATGGGCCACGGTGTTCTCGAACTTCTCGCGGCTCACCTCTGGGTCGAGATACAGGAAGATGGTGGGGTCGGAGCTGAGGTCCCAGACGAAGCTGTTGATCCCCGGCTTGATGATGGGATACACCTTCGCATGAAGCGTGGCGTCGGCAGGCAAATAGGCGAGAACCCGGTCGGCGTCCTGCCGGAGATCGGCTTTCTTCCAGCGGTCAAGGGTGCTCGAAAGCGCGGCAGCCCGCGGGAGAAGGTCGGCGGAGAGGACGAAGCGTTTGAAGTCGTCGTCGGTGAAGGCGATGGTGGGGTCGTGGAACTTTTCCCCGATCGCTTTCTCGCGCTGCTGGAGACGCTGGTAAGGAGCATTGGCGAACAATTTCTGCCACTCCGAGTCGGGGACGGGCTTGCCTTGACTGCGAAGCCCGAGAATGGCCAGCAACTGGTCGGCCTCGCTGGCGTCGAGGGTCAACTGAACACGGTCAGCAGCGGCGGCGAGTGCAACCGAGAAGAAGAGCAGGAGCAGGACCGCTGACGCGCGACCAAGCATGACGATCTCCTTGCGAGTTGGACGACCCAGGTTGAAGGAAGTTAGCGTATTCCTATGCGTCGAGCACGGTTGCGAAACGAGTCCTGCGGGCAGCACACTTGGCTGGAGCAACCGCAAAAGGAAAAGCCTCTCAAGAGGTGCTTCTCCGGAGAGGCTTTGGGGAACTTCTGAACGAGCATCGATCCGCTTAGTGTTTCTTTTTCTTGGCGGCTTTCTTCTTGGTTGCCATGAAGTGTTTCCTCCGTTTGAACGATTTGTTCTCCCAAGGTTCTCGACAGGGCACCTTGATGCCCGGACTACTCAAGTAGTTGTATGAGTAGCTGTCCTACCACAAGATATTGCCACGCGTATGTAATTTGTCAATGAAAATCTTACGGTAAAGAGAGATTTTGGCGAAGTGCGTGCTCGGATTCGTCGGGCGAACTCATGGCAAAATCTCATTTTCGCGACACAACCTTCCCGGCGGAGGCCAATAAAGCCGCGATGTCTGTGCGATAATTTCAGCAGAAATCTATGTCAGATCACAAAGTCTTCTGCGCAAAATTGAAACAGGAATTGCCGGGGCTCATCGAGCCTCCCTTCGACGGCGATTTGGGGAAAAAGATTTACGACCAGGTTTCGCAACAGGCGTGGGGGCAGTGGATGGAACACTGCAAAATGTTGCTGAATGAATACCGCCTGAACCCGGCGCGCAAGCAGGATCAGGAAGTCATCGTGAAGCAGATGGAGCAGTTCTTCTTCGGTGAGGGATCCGCGCGCCCCGCCGATTACGTCCCGCCGGCGCAGTGAGCGCACGGAGACCGACAGCGCCCTGAGCCGAAAACGGCGCGGAGCAAGCCATCTGCGACCTCGGCTTGGTTTTTCGAGTGGTTCGGGGCAGCTTACCGACGGGTTACCTCTAGCCCGTCCGTCGTTTCCCAATTCATCACCTCGTAACACTTCTCAGTCACACTCGAAGACGTGGCCACGCAGGTCTATGACACGCTGATCCTCTCGGATCTGCACTTGGGCGCGGACATGAGTCGCGCGCGCGAGGCCTTGCGCGTTCTCCGGGAAAATCAATATCGCCGCCTCATTCTGCTGGGCGATATTTTTGCCGACCTCAATTTTGGACGCCTGAAAAAAGAGCACTGGAGATTTCTCGGCTTCATTCGCAAGCTTTCCAATCCCAAGCGCAACGTCGAAGTGGTGTGGGTCGAAGGCAATCACGACCACGGCCTGGCCGAAATTATGTCCCATTTGGTGGGTGTGCGCGTGTACCACGAATATCAATGGGAATATCGGGGCCTGAGCCACATCGCTGTCCATGGACACCAGTTCGACGGCTTCGTGGTGAGCAACGTTCGCGTCAGTTATCTGATCGGGACGCTGCTCTACCTGCAACTGCAGAAGTGGGATTCAAAAAACAAAACTCTGACCCGTTTTCTCGACCGGCTCAACACGCGCTGGTTGCGCTTGTCGCCCAAGGTTGCCGACGGTGCGCTGGCCCATGCCCGGCACCATCAGGGGGCGCGCATTTTCTGCGGCCACACCCATGCCGCCATGCACAAGCACGATCGCGGAATCGACTACTACAATTGCGGAAGCTGGATCGACGCGCATCCTACCTACATCACGGTTGGTGAAGACGGAGTGCAGATCCATGAATACGTTGAGCGGCCTGACGACCTCCATCCCGGTGCAGGACGAACGGATGCAGAACCTGCGGAATTTGCGGACGAGGCAGGACTGCTCGAAGATGGCGAGTATGAGGGGGTTCGTGGCTGACGCTAGCTCCACCGGCGCAACGGTCCTCGGGAAAATTCGTTTCCCACGAACCAGGCAAGGAGCCTCTTGCGCAAACTGACTATCGTTTTCCACCACGCCGGCGGTGGACATCAAAGTGCCGCGGACGCTCTCAAGGCCACTCTCGTCGGGCAAGAACATCCCTGGGACGTTACTCTTCTCGACATTCAGGAATTGCTCGATCCGCTGGACCTGATTCGCCGGGCCACGGGACTGCGCATTCAGGACACCTACAACCTGATCCTGCGCAAAGGCTGGACGCGCTTCACGCCGCAACTCCTCGTCGTGCTGCAGGGGACCATCCGTCTCTACCATGCTCCGATCGTGAAACTGCTTCGGGCTTACTGGGCGCAACATCCGGCGGACTTGGTGCTCTCCGTAATTCCGCACTTTGATCGCGAGATTGCCGACAGCCTTTGCCCGGTTGGTACCAGAACATCAGGCACAACAATGCCCGGCACAAAAACGCCTTTTGTCACTCTAATCACGGATTTGGCAGACTACCCGCCGCGTTTTTGGATCGAGCGCGAATCGGAATACATCATCGCCGGCACGGAACGCGCCCGGCAGCAAGCCTTAACCCTGGGCCATCCTGACGACCATATTTTTCTGACATCGGGAATGATCCTGAAGCCAAGGTTCTATGAAAAGACCACCGTCGATCGCGTCGCCGAAAGAAAGCGGCTGGGCCTGGAGCCCGATTGCCCAACGGGCATCGTCCTGTTCGGAGGGCATGGCTCGCAGGTAATGGTCGACATCACCCGGCAACTCAACGAATCGGGCAGCGGCGTTCAGTTAATCCTGATTTGCGGACACAACCAGAAGCTCGCCGCCGAACTCAAAGAGCTGCAGACAAGGAAGCCAATCGCGGTCGTCGGATTTGCGCAGAATGTTGAATACTATATGGCCTTGGCCGACTTCTTTGTTGGGAAACCAGGTCCTGGTTCGATCAGCGAAGCACTGCAGTTGCATTTGCCCGTCATCGTAGAATGCAATCGCAAAACGCTGCCGCAAGAGCGCTACAACGCGGAATGGGTGACGGAGAAGGGTTACGGGATTGTGGTGCGGAGCTTCAAACAAATTGCGCCCGCCGTGCAACGCCTACTCCAGAGCGCGACTTTTAGTGAGTTCCGTTCGAAGGTCAACGTGTATTCCAATCGAGCGCTGTTTGAAGTGCCCGCTATCCTGGAACGATGCGCGGAGCATGCCACGGTGCAGACGCAATCGCAGGCTGCGGTTTGATTTGGTCGCGGCTGTTGTGTTTTAGCCTCCTTAGAAATGAAACGCGATGCCGGTTGAGAGCCGCGCACCATTCTGGCCCTCGCCGTTGAACCGGGTGTTAATCCAATCGAGCTGTCCGCGGAGCGTTACTGGTCCGGCGATCCGGTAGTCCAGCCCTCCGCCGACCGCATTCACGAACGAAGTATTTGAATCGGAGATTCCGTTGTTCCGGCTGATGTGTCCCAAGCCAACCAGTAACTCGGCGAACGGGCGGAAGCGCTTGACCTGTACCGACACTCGCGGGCCGAACAGAAGGTTGTGCGCGGCGACGTTAGCGCTGGTGCCGCCGAAATTGTGGCTGCCGTAGTGCCCGTCGATATCGGCAACCAGTCCAATCCACGGCAGGAATTTACCTTCGAGCGTTGCGTCCCATCCGTTCAGATTTGTGGCGTCGTTCGAGACTACAGAAGTGCGGTCGTAAGAATAGCCGAAGAACACGTTTCCCTTCGTTGGAATCTGCGCCCAGGCGGCACTGGCCATCGCCAATAACAAGACAACAGTCCACAGTCTGCGCATCGTCTTTCTCCTTAGCGTGCGGTTTGAAACCATCAGGCTGAAAAAAATATAGATGCAAGCGTGGTAGAAAAATTTGCCCGGCCACGGCGCACACTAGGGCATTCTGTAGAGACGCGGCTTGCCGCGTCTCCCGGCGTGGTGAGGTCACCGGAACAACGCGGCAAAAAATCGGCCGAGCTTTCTGAAGAAGCCGCGCACCGGCGCGTGATTCGCAGACGCGGTTTC
>CZLA01000137.1_pt1 | contig 37174 bp, 34 predicted proteins | sample 1122381 | NCBI WGS metagenome assembly CZLA01 (sample SAMEA3539301, study PRJEB10725) | soil metagenome | biome: tundra; feature: field; material: soil | place: USA | collected 2010-05 | depth 0.15 m
AAACAGCGCGCCCCATCGGGCTGGCGAGACGCCAGGCGCTACACAAGCACCGGCTCCCCCGCTTTCTCAAACGGGCAGGGTCTGCCTTCCAAATGGTCCTCGAACTCTTTGCGAAACTTTTTCACGAACGCCATGGTGGGCATCGCCGCAGCGTCTCCCAGCGGACAGAATGTTTTCCCCAGCATGTTTTCCGCGAGGTAATAAATGTTGTCGATATCTTTCTTCAGACCCGCGCCGGCGTGGAACCGCGTCAGCGTCTTTTTCAACCAGTCGGTACCCTCACGGCAGGGGATGCACCAGCCGCAACTTTCATGCTGATAGAACTTGATGGTGCGCAGGGCGAACTTGACAATGCAGGTCGTATCGTCGAGCACCACCACGCCACCGGACCCAAGCATCGAACCCGCTTTGGCCACCGAGTCGAAGTCCATCGCAATGTCGATTTCCTCCGACAGCAGCACTGGCGTGGACGATCCGCCCGGGACCACAGCCTTCAAACTGCGTCCATTCGGAATTCCGCCGCCCACCTCATAGATCATCTTCTTGAGGCTGTAGCCCATCGGAAGTTCGTAGACGCCCGGCTTGTTGAGATGTCCGGCCAGGCAGAACAGCCGCGTTCCGCCATTCTTAGGCGTCCCCAGTTTCGCGTACCAATCCGCTCCGCCCAAAATAATATGGGGCACGGCAGCGAGGGTCTCCGCATTATTAATGACCGTCGGGCCGCCCCATAGTCCAACCACGGCAGGGAAGGGTGGCCGAATCCGGGGAATGCCGCGCTTGCCTTCGAGCGACTCCATCAGCGCCGATTCTTCGCCAACCTCGTAAGCGCCCGCGCCGCCGTGCCAATAAATATCCAGGTCATATCCGCTGCCGAAGATGTTCTTGCCGAGAAAGCCCTTCGCATAGGCGTCCTTGATCGCCTTCTGCATGATCACCGACAGGTAACGATACTCGCCGCGGATGTAGATATAGCCGGTATGAGAACCGACCGCGATGGCGGCAATCATCACACCTTCAATCACCGAGTGCGGGTCGTGTTCGAAAATCAGGCGGTCCTTGCAGGTGCCGGGCTCGCTCTCGTCCCCATTGCAGAGCACGTATTTGGGTTTGGCCGATTGCTTCGGAACAAACGACCACTTCATCCCCGTACTGAACCCAGCGCCGCCCCGTCCGCGCAAGCCCGAGTTCTTCACCTCGTTGATCAGGGCATCCGCGCCCATGCCCAAGGCCTTCTGCACGGCCTGGTAGCCGTCCAGTTGGAGATAGCGGTCGATCTCGGTAGCGCCCTGACCAAAGCGCTTCGAGATAACCTTTACCTCGTCGGGATGGGAAACTAAAGAAGCCATAAAACAATTTGTGATTGGTAATTTGTAATTGCAAAACCGGGCTCTCAAACCGGCTCGGCTCTTCAATTACAAATTACGAATCGCAAATTACCAATTTCCTCACTGCGTTCCCTTCTTCTTATACTCGTCCAGAATCTGATCCATCTTCACGGTCGTCAGATTCTCATGAAAATCGTAGTTCACCTGCACCGCCGGAGCCCAACTGCACGCCCCGATGCACTCGACTTCTTCCAGCGAGAACAAGCCGTCGGCGGTTGTGCCCTTGTGGCCGATGCCCAGCTTCTTCTTGCAGTGGTCAAGCAGTTCTTCGCCACCGCGGAGCATGCACGCGATGTTCGTGCACACCTGCACGTTGTACTTCCCACGCGGCTTCGTGGTCAGCATGGAGTAGTAACTGATCACGTTGCGAACTTCGAGTTCGGTTAAGTCAAGACGCTGCGCCAGTTCCGCAATCACTTCATCACTCAAGCTGCCGACCTCATCTTGCGCATAGAGCAACGTGGGCACAAGCGCTGACCTCCTGGTCGGATAATGCGTCAGCATCTTGGTAAAACGGGCTTCGAATTCGTCAGAGAATTTCATGAATTTGTAATCGGCAATTTGTATTTTGTAATTTCAACCCTTCACATTCGCTTCCTCACGGTGTGCTGCGTCGCTGTAAATATAGCTGTCAACTCTTTCGACTCTTGCAACAGTTCCTTCAACAACGCCATGCGGACTATTCCTGTCTCTGCCAGCATCTCCAGCCAGAAGCCGCTTTCGTCCGCCTCTTCCACTACCACACCGATCCGCGCCGCAAACTCGGCCTTTGATCTGGCGCGGCACGATGCCCTGTAGTTCGCTGCCACCGAAGTTCCGCATCGCAAGAGCTGCGTACCCATGACCTGCGCGTCCGCGCTCCGTGGTAGCGACCTATAGAGTTTCACCACCCGGAGCGCAAACGACTTCGTCCGCGCTCGCAACTCATCCGGAGTCATGAGTTTTCCAATTACAAATTACCAATCACAAATTATCAATTCCCTATCGGTCGATGTCTCCCAGTATCACATCAATACTTCCGATGGCCGCGACGACGTCGGCGATGAGCCCCCCTTCGCACATCTTGGCCAGCGTCTGCAGATTGGCGTAGGACGGTCCGCGCATGTGTACCCGATACGGCTTAGCCGTTCCGTCGCTGACGATGTAGTACCCCATCTCGCCGCGCGGCGATTCGATCGCCTGGTAAACTTCGCCCGCCGGAACTGTAAATCCCTCGGTAATGATCTTGAAGTGATAGATGAGGGCTTCCATCTGGGTCTTCATCTTCTCGCGATCAGGCAGCACGACCTTGGGTGCGTCCGCCTTTATTGGGCCTTCCGGCATACCCGCCAGCGCCTGCTGCACGATGCCAATCGATTCCCGCAACTCGGCAACGCGGCACAAATATCTCGCGAACACGTCGCCTTCGGTGCGCACCGGCACGTTGAATTTGAAGTTTTCGTAGCCTGTGTAAGGAGCATCGCGGCGGAGATCAATGTCGACACCGCTGCCGCGCAGCGTTGGACCGCCTGCGCCCAGAGCAATCGCGTCTTCCGTGCTCAGGTGGGCGACGCCTTTGGTGCGCATCACGAAAATCGGATTTCCCGTCAGCAGCCCTTCATATTCATCCACGTTCCCGGGGAAGCGGTCGGCAAACTTTTTGACCTTCTCGAAAAATCCCAGCGGCGGCTCCAGCGCCAACCCGCCAATGCGGAAATAAGAGGTCATCATTCGCTGTCCGCTGACCATCTCAAAGAAACGCAGAACGTCTTCGCGCTCGCGGAAGCAATAAAGAAAGACCGTCATCGCGCCCAGGTCCATGGCGTGTGTGCCCAGCCAGACCAGGTGCGAATTGATGCGGGTCAACTCATTCATCAGAACCCGCATCCACTGCGCCTTCGGAGGAATCTCCAGCCCCAGCAGCTTCTCTACTGCTAGGCAGTAGGCGAGATTGTTGGTCAGCGGGCAGAGGTAGTCGATGCGATCCGTCAGCGGCACAACTTGCTGGTAGAACTTGGCTTCGCAAGTCTTCTCGATGCCCGTGTGCAAGTAGCCGATCTCCGGCTTCAGCCGCACCACCGTCTCGCCGTCGATTTCCAGCACCAAGCGCAGCACCCCGTGCGTCGAGGGGTGTTGCGGCCCCATGTTCAGGACCAGGGTACGGTCTTGGCCGGGTTCAGCGACGCTAGCGGGAAATTGCGGCATGATCTACCGGTAACCTTCCACCGGGTAGTCCTTCCGCAGCGGATGGCCCTCCCAGTCATCGGGCATCATGATGCGTTGCAGGTTGGGATGTCCGGAGAAGCGCACGCCAAACAGATCGAACACTTCACGCTCATAGTGGTTGGCCGCGGGCCAGACCGATGTGACCGATTCGATCGCCGGACTGGAGCCGTCCAGGCGGACCTTCAAACGCACCCGCTCTTTTTTAGGAATCGAGAGCAGATGGTAAACCACCTCAAACCGCGGCTCCGAGGGAAACCAATCCACGCAGGTGAGGTCGCACAAGTAATTGAATGGGCAATCTGTAGCGTCGCGCAAAATGGCGCAAGCCTCGCGAATCAGGTCTTTCTCGATCCAAATCGTAAGCTCGTCGCGATCGAATTTCACCGCCTGCACGGCGGAGGCGTTCCATCCCACCAAGCGACCCAAGGCGGGATGCGACTTCAACTGCTCGATATCGGTGATGGGGGGAGCGAGCGCCATCAGACATCTCCTCGCTTCACGGCCGTCAGTCCCCAGTCGAGCACGCCTTTTTTCCAAACATAGAAGAGTCCGACCAGCACAATCGCGATGTACACCATCATCTCCCAGAAGCCAAACATCTTCAGTTCGCGCAGGATCACCGCCCAGGGGTAAAGGAAAACGGCTTCCACGTCGAACAATATAAAGAGCATGGCCACCAGGTAGAACTTGACGGAGAATCGTCCCTGCGCATCGCCAATCGGCTGAACTCCGCACTCATAGGGCGACACCTTAGCCCGATTCGGTTTATGCTGGCCCACCAGCTGGGAAAGGATCACAATTACGCTCGCAAGGGCCGTGGCGATGCCGAAGTGCATCAGGAGGGGCAGGTAGCGAGCGAAATAATTGTCCGGCATAGGAGGAGCTATATATAATCTGCCACAAGCACAACAGTAAACGTTCTAGATTAGTTTTGACTGACAGATGTGTCAAGCTAAGTACACGTTTAACAGTAGTTTCATCCGGCGGAACCTATTTTGAGAGGAAGCCGCTTGACTGGACGCCGGCATGGCTTGGACAGGACCTGGAAATCCTAAACCGCATGATCTTTGGATTTAATACCGATATTCGACACGAAGACACCGTCTACCACGTGCAGAGCGAAGCCCGCGAAGGTGAGCAGTTGTTGCAGACGCAGGTCTTTGTTCGCGGCCGCTGCATCGGAAAGCGCGCCGTCCCTTATGGCTCCAGCGCGATTGCAGGCAAACTCGGCGCTCCGACCGCCTCTCCTACTAACGACCAGGATAAAGAGAAGCTGCTGCGCGAGCTCCATCGCGAAGTGCTCGATGCCATCCGCGACGGCAAGTTCGATTCCATCTTTGACAAGCGGGAGACACCGGAAACGCTGGCCGCGGTAAAGGAGCTTGATCTGGAGTGGATCAATGCCAAGTCCGTGCATGCCAGCGGCGCTTTGACGATGCAGATTCGAGTCACCGACGGTGGCGCCACGGTGGAAGGTGCTCGCCTCACGCTCCGCTTCGCCCGGCCCGACGCCCCACCCTACTACGCGCAGGTTCTCAGCGACGCCAAGGGCAATGCCGAGATGAGCGTTCAGGTGGATGAAAAATCGCTCCCGGATTCTTCCGTAGTTGTGCAAGCAAGTTTCGACGGACGAACCGCCACCCGCAAATTCCAACTCCGCGCCGCGATTTAGAAGCTGTGATCGCAGATCATTTCGAGAAGGGCACGACTTCACGGGCTGCGGGCAAACCCTGATTCGAGCGGGTTTTGGGAAGGGCACGACTTCGGTCGTGCCGCCCAGAGCCAATAAGTTCGTGGGCTTCAGCCCCCGAAGGGTCTCGGCGGCAGGCAAGAGGCGACAAGGGCTCCGATGAATCTAACCATCAACGGCGAACCGCAGGTCTACTCCGCCGTAACTCTGAGCGCGCTCGTCGAACAGTTGGGCATGAAGCCCGACCGTGTCGCGATTGAGCTCAACCGTGAGATCGTCCCCCGGGAACAGTGGCCCCAGACTCCGTTGCACGATGGAGATCGGCTGGAGATCGTCCACTTCGTCGGCGGCGGATCGAGATAGATCACGACATGTTTGGCAACCCATTTCCCAACCTGCTAACCTAATTTCGCGGGGCCCCGTCGTTCAACGGATAGGACTTCAGTTTCCTAAACTGACTATGCAGGTTCGATTCCTGCCGGGGCTACCAAGCCTGCCCCTTTACATGGAAGTACACGCGAGTGTCCAGCCAGCGGCACGGAAGTCTTCCGCGGAACAATGTTCTCCCGACCGGTCATCCTTGCACTGTGCGAATTCTCTCAGTCCTCCTGACGTGAGCGTTATATCAACAACTTAAGGCTGGTGCTCCCCGTTGGCAGCGGACGTGCATCTCCCGTGTCGTAGATACAAATCCCTCCCCCTAAGGAGACTGCTTATGAAGAGGACACAATTCGCTTTGTCCATGATGTTGCCGGTGATGGCGCTGACTGCTGCCTTGTGTTTCGCAAGCCAACCGACGCTCGCGCAGAGTGCTCCCGACTCTTCGCGCAACTCGACAACTCAACAGCAGCCCATGCAACCGGACGATCAGACCGCTAGTTCAGTGAAGACGTTCAACGGAAAGATCATGAAGTCCGGAGACAAACTTGTCCTTACGGACATCGCCAACAAGACCACCTATCAGCTCGACGACCAGCAAAAGGCACAGGACTTCCTCAACAAAAGCGTGAAGGTAACCGGAGTTCTGGATGCCTCCAGCGGAACGATTCGCGTTAGTGCGATCGAGCCAGCCTGATCCCCCCCAAAAATAGGGTGCCTGCGAGTAGGGCACTGATAGGGAAGGGGGCGGTGCGGCCGCCCCCTTTTTTCCTGCCTAAGTTGTAGACTTCTATTTAGAACTGACATTTGAACTTCGCCGCCGCGTCGTCCCGATCCGATTCCACGGTCAAGTTTCCGGCAGGAGGAATACGCATGCGATTGTTGAGTGCTCGCCTGATTGTTTCTCTGATTCTCGGCATCGCCCTGGTTTCGTCTGGTTTTTCCTACTACGAAGTGTTGGGTGAAAAGCGCGCTCTGCGCAGTGACTTGGAGCGGCGCGCCGAGATGCTTGGCGAAAGTCTCGTCGGCAACGTCGAGCGCTTGTTGAATACTGGCTCCGACAAGGAACTGCAGGGGCTGGTGCAACGCTTCGGCAACCGGGAACAGCTGCTGGGCATCGCCATCTACGACCGGAATGGCGCACTAGTGGCGATAACTCCGGAACTCGCGAAAACGCTTACCGTGAGTCCGCCTCCGCTAACCCAGGCCATCGCGCAGGGCCACCAGGAAAGTTCGTTCGTCCGGCTGGGAAGCGTGCCGGTTCACATTCTCGCGTTGCCGATTCGCCGTCAGGATGAAGTGTTGGGCGGCCTGGCCGTGGTACACGATGTGAGCTACATCCGTGCGCAGAGCCTGCTCGTCTGGCGCCAGGCATTTTTTCGCGTGCTGGCTCAGGTCTTTCTCATCGTTCTGATCACGTTGCTGATTGTCCGCTGGAGCATCACCGGCCCGATTGCACGGGCGGCGCTGTGGATGCGCGCGCTCCGCACGGGAAAGATCTCCTTCCGTCAGGAAGTACCGGATCTCGCCATGTTCCGGCCACTGGCGCGCGAAGTTGCCACCATGGCCGAGAGCCTTAACCACGCCCGCAACGCGGCTGAAAACGAAGCCCGCCTGCGCGAGGCTGGGGAATCGATGTGGACGGCGGATCGTCTCTCGGTGCAGCTCCGCACTCGTTTATGCGATAGCCACCTGTTCGTCGTCTCCAATCGCGAGCCTTACATGCATCAGCGAAACGGGAAAGCAATCGAGGTGGTGGTCCCGCCGAGCGGTCTGGTCACCGCGCTCGAACCCGTGCTCAACGCCTGCGATGGCACATGGATCGCGCACGGCAGCGGCAACGCCGATGCCGAAGTCGTGGACGCTCACGACCGCCTGCGCGTACCTCCCGACGATCCTCGCTACAGCTTGCGCCGCGTGTGGTTAACCAAAGAGGAAGAGGAGGGTTACTACTACGGCTTTGCCAACGAAGGGCTCTGGCCACTTTGCCACATCGCGCACACCCGCCCCCTTTTTCGGGCTGCCGACTGGCAGCACTACCAGGATGTCAATCGCAAGTTCACGGCCGCCGTGCTCCAGGAGATCGAAAATGTTACGAAACCTGTAGTGCTCGTCCAGGACTATCACTTTGCATTACTGCCTCGGCTGATCAAGGAAAAGCGGCCGGATGCCCGCGTAGCCATCTTCTGGCATATTCCCTGGCCGAATCCAGAAGCCTTTGGCATTTGCCCCTGGCAGCGCCAGTTGGTGGATGGGTTACTCGGCGCCGATCTGATCGGATTTCATATTCAGTCCCATTGCAACAACTTTCTGCAGACCGTCGACCGCGTCGTCGAGTCACGCGTGGACTGGGAGCACTTTTCCGTACTCCGCCAGGATCACCGCACCATGGTGCGCCCTTTTCCCATCAGCGTTGCCTTCGCCGGCGACGATGCCGCCGAAAACAACGATCGGGGCTCCAGCTACGTCGAACGTTCCGCTTTGATGAGGAGTCTGGGCGTGGAGGCAACCTTCATGGGGATTGGGGTCGATCGCGTCGACTACACCAAGGGAATTCTGGAGCGGTTCCTGGCGATCGAGCGTTTCCTCGAGAAGTATCCCAGCTATCAGGGAAAATTCACGTTCGTGCAGATCGGAGCGCCCAGCCGCACGCACATCAAGCGCTATCACGACTTACTGGCTGAGGTGGAGGCCGAGGCGGAACGCATCAATTGGCGCTTCCAGGGCGGCAAGTGGAAGCCCATCGTGTTTCTCAAGCGCCAGCACAGTCATCAGGAGATCGAACCCTATTACTGCGCCGCCGATCTCTGCCTGGTGACTTCGTTGCACGACGGAATGAACCTGGTCGCCAAGGAATTTCTCGCCGCACGCCGGGACGAACGGGGCGTGCTCATTCTCAGCCAGTTCACCGGCGCGGCCCGCGAACTGCGCGACGCCCTGCTAGTCAATCCTTACGACATCGATCAGACCGCCGAAGCCATCCGCGCCGCTTTGGAGATGGAGCCGGAAGACAAGCAGTTGCGCATGCAGCGCATGCGCAAAGTCATCAAGGAGCACAACATCTACCGCTGGGCCGGGAACCTGATCACCGAACTTTGTGAGGTGCGCCTGGATGCGCCCGAGGACACGCAGGAGAAATTACGCGCCAACGTGTCAGTAGCGTGATTTCGCTGTCCACACAGCGTCGTGAAAGAGAAAAGAGAGGAGCAACGCGTTGAGGCCAGAGGTACAAGCGCAACTCGCGCCGTTTCTGCAAACTGTCGCGCAAGCGTCCCAAGCGGCGTTGCTGCTCGATTACGATGGAACACTCGCGCCATTCCACGCCAAGCGCGACCAGGCGTACCCGTATCCCGGAGTTGCGCTTATCCTGCAGGAGATCGTGCGCAACGGCCGGACCCGAGTGATTGTCATCTCCGGGCGAGATGCGATTGATGTGCCCCTGCTTCTCAACATTAACCCGCGCCCGGAAGTCTGGGGCATTCATGGGCTGCAGCGCACGAAGCCGGATGGAAGCACAGAAATGCCGTACTTGGATGGGCGAACGCTCGATGGCTTGTCGGATGCGGACCGCTGGCTCGGCTATCAGCAAGTGCGCCACACCGCGGAGTTCAAGGCCGGAAGCGTTGCTGTTCATTGGCGCGGGCTGAGCGCAAGCGACGCGGAGAATCTTCGGTCCCGCGTCTTGCTCGGCTGGCGGCCCATTGCGGAACGCAGCGGCCTCGACCTGCTGGACTTCGACGGTGGCGTAGAAATTCGTACCGGCGAGGCCGACAAGGGCGATGCGGTTCGACTTTTCCTCAGTGAAATCAGTCCAGACACGCCCGCGGCTTATCTGGGCGACGACACCACCGACGAATCCGCCTTCCGGGCCATGCAGGGCCGCGGCATCAGCGTGCTTGTGCGTCCCAAGTGGCGGCAGACCGCGGCGCAATTATGGCTCAAGCCACCCGACGAACTTCTCGACTTTCTCGGACTATGGCTGAAGACCTGTATCGGACACAATGCCTTTGGCAGCGACGCGGCCGCGGCGGTGAATGGATGACAACCACAGCGCAGCTAACTCTTCTACGAACGCCGGTGAAGCGGTTTTACTTCAATACCTCGGCGCATCTTTTGCGCATCACCACGCAGAAAGCGAATACGCTCGCGGAGTTTCTGGCTGCCTTGCGCGTCTGTCCGGACGACTCCATCTTTGAACACACCTTCCGCACTCTGCAGGAACACCACTTTATTCGCGAGGGATTTTCCAACGACTTCGCGCACTGGGCGCTTGCTGCCTGTAACCAGCCCGGTCTGGCGGAACAGTTGGCGAGCGTGGACGTGCGTGAGTTCACGTCCCTCGGCGAGTTGCGCGACCGATTTATCCGGATTGTGGAGAAGCACCTCCAACTCGATCCCGCGGACGGCCCTCGAACGGCCGAAGAAACGTTCTATTTTTGCGCGGCCGACATCGTCGTGCTGCCCACCAACTTTGTCGCCGATACCATGCAGGACTTCACCCAGGGACTGCGAGAAGTGACCGTGCATTCCATTCATCATCATTTCATTGAGGCACGCCTACGGCTGAAGCTCATGTCCAATGATTTTTCACAATGGCTGCACGAGGACGTGGGACTGACCGACACAGCCCGCGCACTGAACCGGATCGATATCTATACCGCGACACTCGAGGATGTGCGCAGGCAGATGGTTCGCATCCTGGAAGGGGCGTTGACTTGAGCGGCGAGTCTTGGCCGGAACGGGATTTGGGTGATGAATACACGATGAAACTCTTGAAGCCGCAAACTGCAACCGCCAAACTCGACGAGCCGATGCTCGCCGCTCAGCCCCTGCCGCCACGTCCGGAGCGGCGCAAGGCTCCGCGAACCTGGGAAACGCCTCCCGCCCCGGTGCCGGCGCCGCACCTCGGTGACTACCGGACAATTGTGGGCGCGGCCGAGCTCGACGAATTGCGCTTTCTCGCTCGTGAACTCAAGGGAAAGACGGTGAAGATGGTCAACTCCACCGCCGTCGGTGGAGGCGTAGCTGAGATGCTGAATCGTCTCGTTCCCATGCTGGGAGAACTCGAAGTCACCACCCACTGGGATGTAATGACAGGAGGCAACGATTTCTTCGAGGTGACCAAAGCTTTCCACAATGCTCTGCACGGCAGCGAATACCATCTGACTCGATCGGCGCAGGAAATTTTCCTGGCCTACAACGAACAGAACCGGCAGCGCATGCAGTTCCCGGAGGATCTGGTCGTTATTCATGACCCGCAGCCCGCCGCGCTCATCGGCTCGCGCAAGGAATCGCACGCGCGCTGGGTGTGGCGCTGCCACATCGACTTATCGACTCCGGATCCGCAGGTATGGGGATTTCTGCGTCCGTTCATCGAACAATACGATGCGGCAATTTTTTCTTCACCGTCCTTTGCCCGGCAGTTGCCCATCCCCCAATATCTGTTTTACCCGTGCATCGACCCGCTGTCGGAGAAAAACAAAGAGCTTGACGAAACCTTTGTGCAAAAAGTTTGCGACGAATTCGGCATTGATCGCTCCCGCCCAATTGTGACGCAGGTATCCCGTTTCGACCGCTTGAAGGATCCGGTGGGCGTGGTGCAGGCTTTCAAACTGGCCAAGAAATACGTCGATTGCCAACTCGTGCTGGCCGGAGGCGGTGCCAGCGACGATCCCGAAGGTGCGCTCGTGCTCAAAGAGGTCAAAGAGGCCGTCGGCGACGATCCCGACGTTATCATCCTCGACTTGCCGCCCTGGTGCGCGCTTGAGATCAATGCCCTGCAGCGTGCCTCAACCATCGTCGTCCAGAAATCGATCAAGGAAGGTTTCGGCCTCACCGTCACCGAAGCATTGTGGAAAGGGAAGCCCACCATCGGCGGCGCGGTCGGCGGCATTCCCAACCAGATCATCCACAAACTGACCGGCATGCTTGTCCATTCCGTCGAAGGATGCGCTTATCAGATCCGCTATCTCCTAACCCATCCCGAGTTCGCCGCGCAATTGGGCCGGAACGGTCGCGAACATGTCAAAGAGAATTTCCTGATGACCACCAATGTGCGGCGCTGGCTGTTGCTGTTTCGGATTCTGCTGCGCCAGGGGACGGTGTGAAGCGCAGCCGAAGTCACGTCCCACCGAAGTTACTTCGAAAGCGCTGCCCCGCTGCCGTATAATCAAAACACTGTGCTCAAATACTCAATCGTAGTCCCTCTCCACAACGAGCAGGAGAACGTCACTGACCTGTACGCGCGGCTTAAGTCCGTGATGGAAGCGAGCGGCGAGACCTTCGAGATGGTGCTGGTCGATGACGGTTCGACCGACGGTACGTTCCCGTTGCTGCGTGAGATTGCCGCGGTCGACAGCCGCGTGACCGTCGTCAAGCTGCGCCGCAATTTTGGTCAGACGGCCGGCCTGGCCGCTGGATTCGACCATGCTCGCGGCGAATACATCATCGCCATGGACGGCGACTTGCAGCACGATCCCGCTGATATTCCGTTGTTCCTCGAAAAGATTGCCGAGGGTTACGACATCGTCAGCGGCTGGCGCAAGAATCGCGTCGACAATTTCTGGCTGCGCCGCTTTCCTTCGCGCTGCGCCAACTGGTTCATGGCTAAGTTGAGCGGAGTCGATATCCACGACTTCGGCACCACTTTTAAAGCCTATCGCCGCGAAATCCTGGGGCAGGTTCCGCTCTATGGCGAACTCCATCGCTTCATCCCCGCACTGGCTTCGTGGTATGGCGCGTCGATCATCGAAGTTCCGATCAAGAATGTGAACCGCGAACGCGGCGCTTCGCATTACGGAATCTCGCGCACTTTCCGTGTCTTCTTCGATCTCATCACCATCCGCTTCCTGCTCAAATATCTTTCCCGCCCCTTGCACTTCTTCGGCACGGTGGGGATGTTCAGCATTTTTGCGGGCAGCGCCGTTTCCTTCTGGCTTGTCCTCCAGAAGATCCTGCACCACACCGACATCATGTACCAGCACGGCCCGATGATGATGTTCTCCGCCGTCCTGTTGCTGGCGGGCCTGAACATGCTCGCCGTCGGCCTGCTCGGAGAAATGCAGGTGCGCCACTATCACGAGCCTGCTCAGCGCGCCCCATACTCCGTCGATCGCGTCCTGCGGGCGCAGAGCGAAGAGAGCACCATCTCGGAGTGAGAGAGGTCAGATTGCAGAGGTTAGAATCAAAGTCTGCAACAGGCCATCATCGGAAGATTTTCACCTCTGCAATCTGACCTCTAACCTCTGACCTTATCAAAGCGCTATAATTCTCCCGCCAACATGCCAATCACAACTCAACTCGAATTGCGTTTAGCCAGCCGGATGTCGCGGCTCGGAACCGAAACCGCCTTTGAAGTATTGAACCGCGCCCGCGCCCTCGAAAAACAAGGCAAAGACATTATTCACCTGGAAATTGGCGAACCCGACTTCGACACGCCCGCCAATGTCGTCCAGGCCGCCATCGACGCGCTCCACAAGGGGTGGACCCACTACGGCCCCGCCGCCGGTCTGCCCGACTTGCGCCAGACGATTGCCGACTACGTCAGCCGCACTCGCAATGTCCCGGTTGCGAGCGATGAGGTTGTCGTTGTTCCAGGCGGCAAGCCGATTATTTTCTTTACGATCCTGGCGTTAATTGATGAGGGAGATGAAGTCATCTACCCCAATCCCGGCTTCCCCATCTACGAGTCCATGATCAACTATGTCGGCGGACGCGCCGTTCCCATTCCACTGCGCGAAGCGCGCGACTTTTCCGTCGATGTCAAAGAACTAGCCTCGCTGATTTCCGATCGCACCAAGCTGATCATCCTGAACTCGCCCCACAACCCGACCGGAGGCGTGCTCACCAAGAAAGACATTCTGGAAATCGCCGAGGCCATCGGCGACCGCAACATCATGGTTCTGTCGGACGAAATCTACAGCCGCCTGATCTACGAAGGCGAAGACTTCTCCATCATGAGCGTTCCCGGCTTCAAAGAGCGCACCATCGTCCTGGACGGCTTCTCCAAGACCTACGCCATGACCGGATGGCGCATGGGCTACGGCGTAATGCGCGCGGACCTGGCCACGCACATCTCCCGCCTCATGACGAACTCGAATTCCTGCACCGCCAGTTTCACCCAGGTTGCCGGAATCGAAGCGCTGCGCGGCGACCAGTCGTCCGTCGACAAAATGAATGCCGAGTTCCGCCGCCGCCGCGATGTCTTCGTTGCCGGACTGAACAAGATCAAAGGCTTTTCCTGCCGCGTTCCCAAAGGCGCGTTCTACGCCTTCCCCAACATTACGAAGACGGGCTGGCCTTCGAAGAAACTGGCCGACGCGCTGCTCGAACAAGCCGGCGTAGCCTGCCTCTCCGGCACAGCCTTCGGCGAATACGGAGAAGGCTATCTCCGCTTCAGCGTCGCCAACTCGCTCGAGAACCTGAACAAAGCTTTGGGGAAGATTGAAGGCTGGGTAGGGAAGAATCTGCACTGAAAGAAAAGAGAAAATGGAGCGCCGGGCGTCCCCGCCCGGCACCTCGAATCTGGGCGGGCGAGACGCCCGTCGCTCGACCAACTCCAAAAAACTCCGCGCCCTCTGCGGCTCTGCGGTTAGGCTTTTTGCTTTCACCTCCCGTTGACAATCCGCCAGCCCGATTTGGTGTACAATTCCGCCGCTATGACAAACATCGATAAGCAACCCGCTGGCTCCTTCTGCTGGATTGAACTTCACACCACCGACCAGAACGCCGCCAAGAGTTTCTATGGATCTCTTTTCGGCTGGGCGCCGAAGGACATGCCGATGGGCCCGAACGATTTCTACACCATATTCAAGCTCCAAGGGCGCGATGCCGCCGCCGGATGCACCCTGCGTCCGGAGGAGCGTTCGCAGGGCGTTCCTCCGCACTGGCTGATTTACATCGCCGTCGAGAACACCGACGCCGCCGTCGCGAAGGCGCAGCAGCTAGGCGGCAAAATTCTTGCTCCGGCTTTCGATGTCATGGATGCCGGCCGCATGGCGGTTGTGCAGGATCCGACGGGAGCGGTCTTCTGCCCCTGGCAGGCGAACAAGAACGCCGGCATCGGAATTGCCCACGTCAACGGCACGCTCTGCTGGGCCGATCTGAGCACGCCCGACGCAAAACGCGCCTCCGACTTCTACTCCGGCCTTTTGGGATGGCAGATCGCCGCCGACCCCAAAGACTCTTCCGGCTACCTGCACATCAAGAACGGAGAGCATTTCATCGGAGGCATTCCCCCCGCGGCCCATCGCCAGCCCGGAGTCCCGCCGCACTGGCTGGCCTACTTCCAAGTCGATGACGTAGACGCCGTTGCGTCGAAGGCCAAAGAAATGGGAGCCAATCTCTATCTCCCGCCCATGACGATGGAAGGAGTCGGCCGCATGTCCGTGATCGCCGACCCGCAAGGCGCGGCGTTCGCCATCTTCAAATCGGCGCGCTGACAGAAATCATCTGCGTTTGTTACCGATTTTCCCCTGTGGACCTCTGTGTCCGTGGTTAAGCTCTAATGCCGATCGCCACAGAGGACACAGCGTTCCACAGGGCGTGCTTTCTCGGCGTTCTCTGCGTCTCGGCGGTGAAAAACGCAAAGGAGCACGCTGTCATGCGTCACCCCCGCCTGTGACCCCGCTCACTGACCCCTGCGACTGCCCCATTTACGCTCATCCTGCAAGCCTATGCGCCGTTTTCCGCCCTGCCCAACGCCCGGCGTAAGCGAAGGAGCAACCCCATGTCTATTCAGAATTCAACCACCGGCGAAGTCCTGCGTTCTTACAGCGTTGACGAACTGAAACAGCAGGCCAACTTGATGCGCGGCTACGACCTCGCCGCCTTGTGCGCGGCCACCTCCGGACACGCCGGCGGCACGCTCTCCATCATGGACATAACCGCCGCCCTCTACCTTCGCGTCGCCGACCATGATCCCAAGAATCCCAACTGGCCCGACCGCGATCGCATCGTCTGGTCGACTGGCCACAAAGCGCCCAGCCTTTATCTAGGCCTAGCCTTTGCCGGATTCTGTCCGAAAGAAGACGTCGCCCTCCTCCGCAAACTCTATTCGCCGTTTCAAGGCCATCCGCACTGGCTCAAACTCCCCGGCGTTGAAGTCTCAACCGGATCGCTCGGCCAGGGCCTAAGCATTGCCGTAGGCATCGCGATTGCCGCCAGGTTGGATAAGAAAAATCACCACGTCTTCTGCATCATGGGCGACGGCGAGCAGCAGGAAGGCCAAATCTGGGAAGCCGCCATGGAAGCGGGCCACTTTAAGCTCGACAACCTCGTCGGCATCGTCGACCGCAATCGCCTGCAGATCGACGGCTGGGTCAAAGACGTGATGAATGTCGAGCCGCTCGAAGAAAAATATCGTGCCTTCGGATGGGAAGTCCTCACCATCGACGGACACGACATGAAGCAAGTCGTCGAAGCGCTGGAGAATGCCAAAGCGAAAGCCGGATCGGGCAAGCCCACCGTCATCATTGCCAATACCGTAAAAGGCAAAGGCGTCAGCTTTATGGAAGATCAGGCCGGATGGCACGGCAAGGTTCCGAACCTCGAAGAGTTAAACAAAGGCTTGAAGGAACTCGGCCTCGAGGGCCAGATTCCCGTCGAGCAACTCTTTGCCCACGCCAAACAATATCAAGCCGAAGTCGAGCGCACACTCGATGCCAAGATGCCCAAGTTCCATCGCAACTACTGGTGGAACGCCGCCGACAACATGAAGGTCCAGATGAAGCCCACGCGCCTGGGTTTCGGCCAGTCGCTCGCCGCCAATGGCGACGACCCGCGCATAGTCTGCTTCGGCCTGGATATTTCCGGCTCCATCACCATCAGCGAGTTCTACGCCGGGAAGCCCGAGCGCAAGCCGCGCTGGATCAGCATGGGCATCGCCGAGCAGTCCGCCACTTCAGCCGCTGCCGGTCTCGCGAAAGAAGGGAAGCTGCCTGTCTTCGGCACCTACGCCACCTTCGCCGCCGCTCGCAATCTCGACCAAATCCGCACCTCGATCTGCTACGGCAACTTCAACGTCCTAATCGCCGGAGCTCACGGCGGTGTCAGCGTAGGCCCCGACGGCGCCACCCACCAGGCCCTCGAAGACTGTTTCGCCATGTGCGGATTGCCCAACATGAACGTAGTCGTCCCCTGCGACATGGTCGAAACCCGCAAAGCCACCGACTACCTCTTGCTCAAGCACGTAGGCCCGAAGTACATCCGCTTCGCGCGCGAAGCCACTCCCATCGTCACCGATGAAAAAACGCCGTTCGTCTTCGGCAAGGCCAACGCGATTCGCCTGCGCAAAGAAGCTGCGAATTTCAGCGAAGCCTTCGAGACCAAACTGGAATCCGAATACCGCGACGAGGGCGAAGACCTCACCATCATCGCCTGCGGTCCCATGGTGCCCGAGGCCATGCGTGCCGCCTGGATTTTGAAGCAGGATTTCGGCTACGAAACCCGCATCCTCAATATGCACACCCTCAAGCCGCTCGACACCGAAGCCATAGTGCGCGCCGCTCGGGACACCAGCGTAGTCCTGACCGCCGAAGAGCATCAGATCGGCGCCTTGGCGTGGCCCGTCGCCAGCGCCATCACCCAGTCGCCCGAACTCTACGGCATCCCAGTCATTACCGGCGCCATCGGAGTAAAAGACCGCTTCGGCGATTCCGGGGCCCCATGGGAGTTAATCAAGGAGTTCGAAGTATCCGCCGAACATATCGCCGCCAAAGCAGTTGAATTGATCGGCGTGAAGAAGTCCGGCAACGGCGCGCCGGTCTCGGAAGTGCATCTGATGGGGACAAAATAGTTGGGAAATCAACGCGCATGATGTATCCTATACATCATGCGCCGTACCCAACTCTATCTTGACGACGATCTCTGGAACGTCCTCCACTCACGCGCCCGGAGCCAGGGAACGACCATCTCCGATCTCGTGCGTCAAGCCGTTCGCGAGCGCTATCTCGGCAATTTGGATGAGCGCCGGAAGGCCATGGAGGCCATCGTCGGCATGTGGAAAGATCGTACCGACTTACCCGATTCTACCGAGGAATACGTGCGCAGCCTGCGGCGCGATACTCGGATGGAGAGGCTGGAGAAGCGGTGACCGTTCTAGTCGATTCCGACATCGTCATCGAAGTTTGTCGCGAGCGAGACAGCGATATCCTTTCGCGGTGGCGGGAACTGGGTCAATCGGGTCGCGCCATCTTGTGCTCGCCGGTAACCGCAGTCGAACTGTGGAATGGAGTGCGGCCCCGCGAGCACGAGGCACTGACGAATTTCTTTCGCGCTCTCTCTTGCGTCCCCATCGACTATGAGACAGGACGCCAAGCCGGCGATTATCTGCGGCACTACCGCCAGAGTCACGGTTTGCAAATCGGTGATGCGCTGATTGCCGCTGCGGCGGTGTTGAATCGTGCTGAGTTGTGGACGCGCAAACGCAAGCACTATCCGATGAAAGAGTTGTCGTTTTACTGAACACCTCGCCATCGCCAATAACGAAGGGTCGTCCGGTTTGCCTGAGAGACGCCGCGGATGGTAAAACCCTCCCGAGGACTCCGCTCGTGAAAAAGATCGCCGCTGTCTCCCTCCTCACTCTTTCCGTGCTTCTTGCCGTGTTCGTGGCCGCACGCGCCGCCGACCGCTCGCGCCGCATCAATCTTCCGACCAGCAAAACTCTGACCCTCCCCGTCCCCGGATACCTAGCCCGCACCAACAGCTTTCCCGCGACCATCGCGCTCAGCCCCGACGGCCGTTACGCGGCGCTGCTCAATCAGGGATACGGCACACAGGAAACCGGTGCGCGCCAATCCATCGCCATTCTCGATCTCAGCAACAATCAACTGCACGATTTTCCCGACGACCGCCTGAGCGACGACTATTCCACGCGCCAGAGCTATTTCATTGGTCTTGCGTTCTCGATCGACGGCAAACATCTCTACGCCTCGATGGGTTCGATCACCGACCCCACCGGCCAAAAGCCAAAGAGCACCGGCAACGGCATCGCCATGTATAAATTCGCGGACGGGCAAGTCACTCCCGAACGCTTCATCAAGATTGCGCCGCAGCTCATCGCCGGAGGTAAAGAGGTAGCGTTCGGCCTGCGTAAGACTCCCGCCGGAACCGCGCTCCCATATCCTGCGGGACTCGCTGTGCTTCCAGGTCCCAAGGGCGACCGCCTGCTCATTGCCAATAATCTTTCGGACAACGCCATTGTCCTCGACACCAGCTCCGGCAAAACCCTGCAGTCGTTCGACCTCAGCCGCAGCCGCTACATCCCCAGCGAGTATCCGTACACGGTGATAGCCAACAAAGCCGGAACCAAGGCCTGGGTCAGCCTGTGGAACAGCTCGTCCGTCGCGGAACTCGACCTCGCAAGCGGAAGGGTTGCACGCCGGATCAACCTCGCGAGGCAGAATGGTCCCATCGCGCCCGGTTCGCACCCGACCGCAATGTTGCTGGACCGGGTTGAGAGGATAATCTACGTGGCGCTCGCGAACGCCGATACAGTCGCTGCCGTTGATTTGAAGACGGGAATCGAGCTCCCATACGGCGCCAGCATTGACGCTCAAGATCATCCCGGTGCCGTGCCTCAGGCCCTGGCACTTTCCTCCGATGGCAGGCGACTGTTTGCCGCCAACGCTTCACTGGACGCGATTGCCGTCTTCGAAGTCAAGCCTGTGCCTGACCTCAGTGCCTACCCCAACGACCACATCGTTTTTGGCGTGGCGCCCCTCGGTTTCATCCCCACCGAGTGGTATCCCAGCGCCCTCGCCATCGTCGGCAACGACCTCCTCATCGCCACCGCCAAAGGAGAAAGCAGCGGGCCCAACAACATGCAGGGCAAGCTGAAAGGCGAGCGCAAAAGAAAAGAGCATCCCTACATTCCAACTCTGATCGGTGGCTCCATCCAGCGCCTAAGCCTCGCCGACATCGACAAGAATCTTGTCGCCTACACGCACCAGGTTGAAGAAGACAATTTCCTCCACTCCGATGGCGGCAAGTTTGAGTTCGCCGGCGGAACGAATCCCCTCCGCCACGTGATCTACGTGCTGAAAGAAAATCGCACCTACGATCAGATCCTCGGCGACCTGCCCGTAGGCGACGGCGACGCATCGCTGACGATGTATGGCAAAGACATCACGCCCAACCAGCACAAACTAGCCCTGCAGTTCGGAGTGCTCGACAATTTCTACGACAGCGGAGAAGTCTCCGGCGACGGTCACATCTGGTCCACCGCCTCCACTACCTCCGACTACAACGAGAAAATCTGGCCCATCGGCTATCGCAGCAAAGAGCGCACCTACGACGCCGACGGCACCGCAGCCGACGAGTTGCCCCTCGAACAGGGAATTCCCGACGTCGACGATCCTGCGACCGGTTTCCTCTGGGATAACCTCGCGAAACACAACCTGACCTATCGCATCTATGGAGAATTCATCCACGCCGTGTGGTGCAAAAAAGAAAAAGTAAGTTCTCCGAAACAGGGAACCCCGTCGTCAGCCTCCGCCTCCTGCCCCGTAAGCGAAATCAAAAAAGGTGAAGCTCTGCCGGAGAACGTCGGCAGCCCGCGCGGCGGCCCGAGTCCGTGGCCCTGGGCCATTCCGCGGATGAAACGTATGCGTCCTACAAAAGCCGCGTTGCGCGATCACTACGATCCGCTCTTTCCAGATTTCGAAACCGATTACCCCGACCAACTACGAGCCGACGAATTCCTCCGCGAGTTCGACGAGTTTGTGAAAGCCAAGGGAACCGCCAAAGAGCTTCCGCAGTTCACGCTGCTCTATCTGCCCGACGACCACACCGGAGGCACGCGCCCCGGCAAGCCCACTCCGCAAGCTTCGGTAGCCGATAACGATCTAGCGCTAGGCCGTGTCGTCGATGCCGTTTCTCACAGTCCTTATTGGGACGACACCGCTATCTTCGTTCTAGAAGACGACGCGCAAGACGGCGCCGATCACGTCGACGCCCATCGCTCGACCGCGCTGGTCATCAGCAAGTACGCGCCGCGCCCGCCGCAACCGTTTGTCGAGCACAACTTCTACACCACCGTTAGTGTCATTCACACCATGGAAGCCTTGCTCCACCTGCCGCCGATGAATCTGTTCGACGCGCACGCCCCACTCATGGCACCGCTGTTCTCAGGACCGGGAACGCAGCCGCCCTACCAGGCCGACGACCAGAATCTGCGCAGCGGCCTCATCTACAAAGTGAACGAGAAGAAAGCCGCGGGCGCAAAAGAATCGTCGCAGATGGATTTCTCGAGACCCGACGCGGCCGACACAAAGAAGCTGAATGCAATCCTGTGGCAGGATGCAAAAGGCAACGTCCCGATGCCAGTGAGATGGATCTCGCCAAAACCCCAGGAACACTAAAGCCACAACGAGCCCAACCGAATGTCTGTTCCCGCAGGATTTCCTTCGTGAACCTTCGTGTCCTTGGTGGTTGACGCTTTTGGCAGGCGTTGAGAAATTGCGCTCGAAGTTTTGCCCGACCTGTCTGAGCTAAAATGCCCTAGTGGAATCGCCGATCCAGTGCACCAACCTGCGCAAGACCTACGACGGCAAAGTCGAAGCCGTCCGCGGCCTAAGTCTGCAAATCGAAGCCGGCCAGTGCTTCGGACTCCTAGGCCCAAACGGAGCAGGGAAGACCACCACCATCGAAATCCTGGAAGGCCTGCTAGCCCCCACATCCGGTGAGGTCCGCATCTTCGGACACACCTGGCAAGAAAACGAGCGCCAGTTGCGCGAGTGGATCGGAATCTCCCTCCAGGAAACGCGGCTGTCAGAAAAACTGAACGTCCGCGAAACCATCGAACTCTTCGCCAGCTTCTATAGCGAACCGCGCCCCGCCGCCGACATTCTCGAAGAACTCCAACTCACCGAGAAAGCCGACGCCTGGGTAGGCAAGCTTTCCGGAGGCCAGAAGCAGCGCCTGGCCGTAGCCACGGCTCTGGTCGGCAATCCGCGCATCCTGTTTCTAGACGAGCCCACCACTGGACTCGATCCCCAAAGCCGCCGCCAGCTCTGGGACATCATCCGCGCCTTCCAGAAGAAAGGTGGCACCGTCCTGCTCACCACTCATTACATGGACGAGGCCGAACGCCTCTGCGACCGCCTCGCCATTGTCGATCACGGCCAGATCATTGCGGAAGGCACGCCCTCCGACTTAATCGAACGTCTAGGCGGCCATCACGTGGTCGAGTTCCAAGTTAGTAAGGAGGCCAGCAAGAACGGAAACGCCGACCACGAGCATCTCGATAACGACAACCTCGACCGCTGGCGGTCTCTGCCCAGCGTAGAGTCTGTCCGTTGCGAAGATACGACCGTCTGCCTGAGTGTCCGCGAGCCGCACCTCACCATCCCCGCTCTTCTGGATGCGGTCACCAACCACGGACATCAACTCCAACACCTAAGCACGCGCCAGGCCAGCCTCGAAGATGTTTTCGTGCAACTCACCGGCCGCCACCTGCGAGAAGACTGAATGGCAACCACCGAAACCAACGCGCCCAAGCTCCGCACTGGTGCTGATAAGAACCAGCAGACGCAGCCTATCCAACCCGCGCGCCGCAATAGCCGCTGGTCCGGTTATCGACATCTGCTCTGGGCGCGCATCCTCGAACTCAAGCGCGAGCCGGAGGTCGTATTCTGGGTCTTCATCTTTCCCCTTCTGCTGGCGGCTGGATTGGGCATCGCTTTTCGCAACAAGCCGGCGGACATCACCTCGGTGGTCATAATCGAGGGCGCTGGCGCGCAGAAAACGCTGGCCATGCTCCAAGCTTCGTCTGAACAGAGTTCGCCCGATAAAAGTTCCTCCGCGCATTCCCCCGCACCCTCCACCATCCGAGCCACTGTGCTAGACCGCGAGGCCGCGCTCAAGGCCTTCCACTTCGGCAAGTACGATCTAGCCATCGAGTCGAATCCCGATGGTAGCTACACCTACTACTACGATCCCGCCCGCCCGGAAAGCGTGCTCTCCCGCGCGGAAATCGACGCCAAACTCCAATCCGCCGCCGGACGCAAAGATGCGCTCAATACGTCCTCGCAATCCTCCAGCGAACCCGGCTCCCGCTACATCGACTTCCTCATCCCCGGCCTGCTAGGCATGAACCTGATGAACTCTGGCATGTGGGGAGTAGGCTTCGCGCTGGTAGAAATGCGCCAGCGCAAACTGCTGAAGCGCTTCGTAGCCACGCCCATGCGCCGCAGCGATTTCCTTCTAGCCCTAACCAGCAGCCGCCTGGTCCTGATGGTGATCGAAGTAGGCTTGCTCTTAGGCTTCGGCGTCCTCGTCTTTCACATGAGGGTGCGAGGGTCGATTCTCTCCGTCATTTTCCTAGGATCGCTCGGAGCGGTAGCCTTCGGCGGCGTAGGCCTCCTAACCGCCTGCCGCGCGCAGAAAATCGAAAGCGTTTCCGGCCTCATCAACCTGGTCATGATGCCGATGTGGATCTTCTCCGGCGTCTTCTTCTCCTACGATAGATTTCCCGCCGTCGCCCACCCCTTCATCAAAGCCCTCCCGCTAACCGCGCTCAACGACGCGCTGCGAGCCACGATATTGGAAGGCGCCCCTCTGAGTTCACAATCGGGGCGCCTGCTGGTGCTCGCAGTTTGGGGCGGAGTTTCGTTTATCCTGGCGCTGCGCTGGTTCCGGTGGACCTAGGGGAGCTTTCAGACGTCCAGTGATCCCATAGAGGGAGAAGGTTCCGGTTATTGCAGGCCGAATTCTTGTTCCGCCAGATTTGAGATCGCGGAGATGCACCGCCGAAGACTGTCTGAATTGCCTGCCGCCACATCGGGTCTCCATCCGGACTCGACACTCTGGATGAACTCAATCATGCGCGAGGTATACGCGGGGCCCACCTGTTGCCCGCTCCCAATGTTCGGAACCATGTCCTCGCGGATCGCCCGGCGTCTCGAGCTTCGCGCAAGTTGCACCATAAGCCGCTTGGGGTCCGGAACGCTATCCGGGTCGGCTGGAATCTCGGCGACTGACACGCCCAAGAACTTGGCGATCCGTTCAGTATCTGCGAGCAGCCACGACTCAAGTTCCCGTACGGCGACACGAAGACGCATCAAACGGGAGGGAGTTGGGAGCCATCGAGTCAGTACCTCGGGAACGCAGGCGCCATCATCGTCAAGATCAACGAGCACCACCCAATGGCGAAATTGTGCAGAGTGATTGTATCCATGGAGCTTCGTGAGAATGTACGACTTGCCATATCGCCCGTAAACCTGTCCTACGCTCGCACCAACAGAAGAGCAGATTCGCTTTAGTAAAACCTCGTCCACGAGACCCTCGACGGCTGCTGTTAGCACGACTGGGGCGGCCATGGTTATTCGTCGGCGAAAAAGCTGAGCTGTTCAGCCTGCGCTGGCCTTGTCCTAGGCATCACAATGTCGGCGATGTTGATGCCACCTTCGAGAAGTTCCCTGACGTCGGCGAGTTCTCCGGCGGGCCTTGCGGCGGTGCCTTCCTGACTCGGCTCCAATAGAACGACCTCATTCATGCCGACTCCTTCTCTGAGAAGCTCCGTCGAATGTGTGGTTGCTATTATCTGTCGTCCGGACCTCCGCTGAATTCGTGCAAACATCTGTGGAATGTAGCGAATCACCTCTGGGTGGAGTGATAGTTCCGGCTCTTCAAGCAGCAACGGCCCGCTACCATCCAATGTTGCCCAGAGTAGACCTAGTAGACGCAACGTGCCATCGGAGAATTGTTCTTCGGTCTGCCATGCTCCCTGCGGACGCCAATGCTGATATTTGCCTCTGAGGTGCGGCGTTCCTTTGACCGGGTCGCGCTGTAGTTCTAATGCGTCTAGTTGCGGCACAGCTACCCTAAGAGCTTCCTCGATCCTCTTGAGCCGCGAAGTCTGTGTCTTCTCTGGCGTTCTAGCAATCTGCTCCAGGAAATCGCCCCCGTATGGATCATCCTTCCGGCCAACCGAACGATCTGGTTCCCGAACAAGCTGTGGAACGATATGGAGATAACGAACAGCGTAAAAAAACTCGGCGATTTCCCGGTAGTCCTTGTTGACGTTGACTTGCTGCAAGTAGGTCTGCGTCAGTTGCTCCGGGTCTGAGCTGTCATATTCATTCGGACGCTCGAACAGTGTCTTTCCGTCGTGCACTACCTTCTCTCCGCGTATTACAGGTCTTTGGAGGTTGTCCTGGTTAAATCGAAGCTCGTACTGCCACACTGAAGGGTGTTCATCAACTCCGATATGCACGCTGATGTGGATGTCCGAGTACCTGCGCGCGAACAGTGATCGCAGACCTGACACACCGCCTCTGGACTGAACTGCCAGCTCAAATCCCCGGCCTACCGAAACGATGTCATGTAGGAATCTAAGAAGATCCAAGAAATTCGACTTGCCCGACGCGTTCGGACCCACGATGAATGTCCGGCGCTGCAGCGGGACTTCAATCTTACCGAAGTTGCGCCAGTTCTCGACTTGAATGCTGGTAAACCGTAGCGCTCTGTTGGTAGGAAGCTGCATTTTCGAGTTGCACCGTTTGCTGCGCCCTGATTATAGCTGGAGGTCCAAACGGGGCGCTCCGTAGGGTCGACTGGATAACCATGTCGTGCAGTCGAGGATCACTCCCATGCGGACGGGTTCAGCGGTTCACGATGGCTGTTGATGGCTTCTTCGAGATCGCGTGCAAAGTCCCCGTCAAGCGTTGCATTGGAGGCGTGCTCTTTGGCCAGCCTTAGAGACTCCGAGAGCAACCGAACATGCGGCTCGGCGGGTCGAACCAGGGCCACAGGGCATGCGTCATCACCGATGACGATCTCGCCCCCGGCGCGTACCCGCGCCAGCACTCCGGCGAAGTCGCGGGCGGCTTCCGCTTCCGAGATGTGGATGATGTTCCTCGCCATAGCCAGCATTATATCGTTTTCGAGACGTGTGAGGCCGCGCGCCTTCCCACTCCCGCAATTGGACGCCAGACCTTTTTCATCACAAATTTTCCGTACCCCCATCACAGACATCCAATCCGCCCCGCGCGACAATGAAGACGACCCCGTCTCCAGAGACGGTCCGCGCACTGCCCAAAACCATCTCAGCGTTCCTTGAAAACCGAGATTCGACCCGAAAAAGGGGGCTTGACACGATTTACTCCACTACGAAGGCCCACTGAGTCAGGGAAATCCCCTAAGTCCTTATTCCGGACTACTTTGATATAAGTCCTTTCGATTCAAAGACCAAGTGACAAAATTCCAGCTAACCCCATGATTCCAATAGACCGGGGGGAGGGGCGTAGGGGTACTAACCAGTAAACATCCTCGGTAAATGAGCGAAAAAGTCCAAAAAAGAGGAAAAGCGTCCCCACAAAAAGAAAGTTGAACATTTGGGATTGCTCCAGAGGGCGGGGCCGAGCTTGCGCTCGGCTTGGACGGGCGAGGGCGCCCGTCCCTCCACCGGCTACGTTTTCGACTTTTTGTACTCGTCGAACGCATCCAGGAACCGGTCAATATCCTGCCTCGACAGGTAATACGGCGTGGACAGGCGCAGCTTGTGCGGTTCGGCCCCGCGGATGCGGATTTTCTTTTCCTTCCACATCCAGTGCTCCAGGTCCATGCGGACAAGCGGAGGCACATTGACGGTTGCAATCGCGCAGCGCATCGAGGCATCCGGAGAAGTCCACGACACCGCGCCGCGTTTGAGCATGGCTGCGAGAATGTAGTCGCAGAGCTGGCGGTGGCGGCGTTCGATTCGGTCCATGCCGATGTCGTTGGCCAGTTGAATCGAGGCGCGCAGACCCCACAGGGCGGGCACGTTGGAACTGCCGATCCGCTGGAATCGTTCGGCGCGGAGCTTTACGTCGTCCCAGCCTTCGGTGGCGATCGTGTTCCACAGGCGGTCAATCATCTCGTCCCGGACGAAAAGAAATCCCGAGCCCTTGGGCGCCTGCAGCCACTTGTGCGGACTCGATGAATACAGGTCGCAGCCTACCTCGTGCAGGTTCAGACGCATCATTCCCGGAACGTGCGCTCCATCGACGGCGGAAATAATGCCTTTGCTCCGGGCCAGCGCACAGAGTTCCTTCGCCGGCAGCACCACGCCTGAGAACGTGCTGATGTGGCTGAAAAACAAAACTCGTGTCCGCGGAGTAATGGCTTCGCTAAAGGGATTCAACACCTGCGCGGGATTTTCTACCGGCTTCGGCAGCGTGATCTTCTTAACGACGATTCCGTAGCGTTTCGCCCGCAAATTCCACGGGTGCTCGCCTCCGGGATGCTCCTGGTCGGTCATGAGCACTTCGTCGCCGGGCTTCAGGTCGACGCCGTTCGCAATGTAGCTATTGGCCTCGGTGGCATTTCTGAGCAGCGCGATTTCGTCGCGGGTGCAGCCGACAAACGCGGCCAGCGGATCGCGAAACTGATTCCACGACGCGTATCCCCAGATCGGATAGTCCTCGGGATCGGCCTCGTTCAGCTTCTCGCAGGCTTCATAGCCTTCAAACACCGCGCGGAGCACCGGCGCCGGACTCGAACCCACGGTGCCGTTGTTCAGGTAGATTTCGTCCGCCGGGATCAGGAACTGCTTGCGGAGTTCGCGCCAGTAGGCGTCTTCGTTAGAGTCAAGAAGGGAGCGGTCTGGCAGTTTCGACGGCAGCGATTCAAGTTGCGCCCATAGATTTCCGCGCCAGGCCAGGCCCGCGCCCACGGCGAGAGATGAAGCGAACGACGATGACAGAAAGCTGCGACGGTCCAGCATGCTCGGTTCCGCCTTTCCAAAAGTCGCGCCATCGTACACCGGCGGACGGAAAACGCAAAGGGCGCTGGTCCGCGGCGTGGACAAAAGCAACCACTAAGGACACGAAGGTAGACACGAAGTAGCACGAAGGAAGCCCGTTGAGGATTTCACCCTTCGTGTGCCTTCGTGCCCTTGGTGGTTAATGAATTTGGGGGTACTATCCGCACCGACGGCTGCGGAAAGAAGCTCAGCTGCCGCTTCTTGAAAATAACGGGTAACTTTACGGCGCGCGCCTGCGTCCAACTAGGTGGGAAACTACGCTCACCCGACTTGCTATCAGGGGTATAATCGTCTGAGCCGACCGGGTTTCCACGGGGTGTCCAAATGTGGTTCCGTAAATCGCTGATTGCCTTGAGTTTACTGGCGTTGATGGCGTTGCCTGCGCTGGCGCAGGACCAAACTTCCCAGACGCCGAACGCGCCGCAAACCTCACCGCAGCAAACCTCAGAGGATCAGAGCACCCAGCCTCAGAGCGCTCAGCCACCGACTGCGCCAACTCCAGCGCCGGATCCCTCCGCAGCCCCGGGTTCCACTCCGACTCCGCCCGCGGACGCCTCCGCTAGCGGCGGCGATTCGGCCCCTAGTGCGCCGCCTCCCATCCAGGAGCCCGACGACAGCAGGGTCAAGCACGACGGCAGTAAGAGCGATGTGGATGCCATCGGCAACCGCAAGGTGGGTGGGCGCGGCATGGGCAACTGGTACTCGCTCGAAACCGAAATCAGGATGGGCAAGCAATACTCGATGCAGGTCGAGAATGGCGTGAAGTTGGTTCAGGACCCGGTGGTGAACGAGTACGTCAACCGCATCGGTCAGAATCTGGTGCGCAATTCCGATGCGCAGGTGCCGTTCACGATCAAGGTGATCGACTCCGACGAAGTGAACGCGTTCGCGCTGCCCGGCGGATTCTTCTACGTGAACTCCGGTCTGATTCTGGCGGCTGACGAAGAGGCCGAACTGGCCGGCGTGATGGCGCATGAGATCGCGCACGTTGCCGCCCGCCACATGACGCGACAGATGACGCGCGCGCAGTGGGCGAACATCGGCACCATTCCTCTGATCTTTATCGGAGGCGGCATTGGCTACGGAATCTACGAAGCAGCCGGACTGGGCTTACCGCTCACGTTTATGAAGTTCCAGCGCAGTTTTGAAGCGGAGGCGGACTATCTCGGCCTGCAATATATGTATAAGACCGGGTACGATCCGCAAGCATTCATCAGCTTCTTTGAAAAGATTCAGGCGAAAGAAAAGAAGAAACCGGGCACGCTTGCCAAGGCCTTCGCTTCCCACCCGCAGACGCCTGACCGCATTGAGAAGTCGCAACAGGAGATTGCGACCATTCTTCCGGCGCGCGCGCAATATGTGGTTTCCACCTCGGAATTTGACGACGTGAAATCGCGGCTGTCGACGATTGAGAACCGACACAAGGTGATTGAAGAGAAGGATGGAAACCGTCCCAGCCTGCGCCGCACTTCAACCACGGACAAGTCCACCGGTGCGGACAAGACCGACGACGATCGACCGACGTTGAAGCGCCGGGACGATAAACCGGACCAGAATTAACGGCAGCTTGCGGACAGAACAAAAAACCGGCGGATGATCCGCCGGTTTCTTGTTGAAGTTTGAGCGTTCATCCTACGATCCCGCGGCCACCGACTTTACTGCGATCGTGGTGCCATCTACTTCTCCGGTTACTGTTGCCTTCGCTCCCGCCAGATCGTTCAGCTTATCGAGCGCGGCTTTATCCGAGGTCTCCAGCGTGTAGACCTTGTCTCCGACCACGAGCGCGTACTTCGATCCATGCTTCACGCAGCTGCGCGCGCAATCCGCGGCCTTGCCGGGCATTTCGTGTTTTGCCCCGCACATGGCGTCGCTGACTTCGCCGGTCAAGGTCTGGCTCTTACCGGCTGCCAGCGCCGGAACCGCCATCAGCCCTGCCAGCATCTGCATCCCAAGCACCGCAGCCGCAATTCGATTCACTTTCATTCTCTTTCGTCTCCTGTGACACAGAATATTGGTTCTGACTGAAGACGCTAATGACGCGAATATCGTGCCGTCACCGTCATGAGGTCACTATAGAGATTCTCACGCAGCCTTGAAGTTACAAAAATATTTTGTCCTTTGCACGTGCAGCTTTAAGCGCTACTGCTGCTTGAAACGAATCTCCACGTCGACGGTCTTGTCCTTCGCGTCCAGCGTCGCATGAGTGCTGATGTCCCAGCGCACTCCGCGCGGAACGAGCTGTCTGGTATCCTCCAGAAACTTCTTGGGATAGTCGGCGTTGTAAGGCTGCCCTTCGCGCAGAGTCCACGCTTCCTGCATACGAGCTTTGGCCTGCGTATCGAGTCCTAAGATCTCCAACTCTCCCATTTTGTAGAGGTCGCCTTCGAGGACGTTCAGTTCGTAGTGGACGGTGTTTGTCTCGTCGTCGAGTTGGGCGTCGGGCTTGATCTGTGCCGTCATGTAGCCACGGCTGCGGTAAAGCTTGTTCACATTGTCGAGGTCGCTGACAAGACGTACGGCATCGGCGGCTTGTCCGGCCGGCAGGTGGATGAGAGGCGCAACTTCCGCGGTGGTAATGGCAGAGTTGCCCTTCCAGTCGACGCTAGAGGTTGAATAGATCTTGCCCGGCTGCACCGGCACGATCGCATCCACCTGAAGCTCGGCGGGCCCTTGCGCACCCGGCGCAGGAGAAGGTTGAGGCACCAAGCGCGCGTCGGACGGCCCAAACGCTGCCTTCAAATATCCGCGTTGCAGATATACCGGCAGCAGGTCGAACTTTGCGGCCGCAACTAGGGAAGAGCGCAAATATTCTGCTCCCGTGAGGCGCCGCGCTGCGATTGTGAGCAGAGCTGTTTGCTCCGTCGAGGCCCCCGGAAATTCGACGTTTCGAATTTTAATGCTAACTTCCTCGACCCGGTAGGCGATCGCGGTCAGGGGACCGCCCGATTCATCCTGGCCCTCGCGCAGATAGTCTACGCGTCCTGGGAATTGCTTCTCGGTGAGAATCGCTTGCAGCGCCTCGGAAACACGATCTGGAAGGCTGCCTGCGACCGGCAGCACCTGCTTGAACAGCGGGACGCGGCGTTGTAGGGCGGTCTGCAATTCCTCGTCGGTGAACCAGACGAAGTTTTCGAAACGCGCGGGAACCAGCTTACTCTTGTCGGTATCCGCGAGATGCAGTTCGAGTTTCGTGCCGGTGCCTGAAGAAGTAAACGAATAGGCAACTTCGCTGAACAGGCCGAAATCGCCCAGACGCTGCACCGCCTCTTTGAAATCGCCGTCGGCGACGTTCTGGCCCATTTGCAGGCCGCTCGCGGCGAGAATTTCTTTGTCGGTGTAGCGCGTCGTTCCCGCAACTTTAAGTGCGATGAGATTGGAAGCATCGACTGGGGAAACCTTGCCGCGCGTGGGCTGCTTTTGGGCTACAGCAGCCGAGAGGAGCAGGGACAAGCAGATCGCGAAACGCATGACCCGGTTCATTTGGATCGCTTCCCAGCCCCGGCCGTGGCAAAATTCTTTTGTTTGACCGCGATCTCCATGAAGGCCTTGGCGGCGCGGCTGAGCGACTTGTCTTTGCGAAACACGATGGCAAGGTCGCGCCGGATTTGCGCGTCGGCAAACGTAATCGCAACCAGGGCCTTGGCCCGGATGTCTTCCTCGATATTGGAGCGTGCGATAAATCCCACTCCGACACCGGCGGCCACAAAGCGCTTCAGCAGTTCGCTGGAATCGAGTTCCATGGCCACGTTCGGCTTTAAATGATGGTCATAGAACAGCGCATCAAGTCCGTCGCGGGTGTGACCCAGTTTGGGCACTACCAGTGGATACTCCGAGACCTCCGCGACGGTAACGCTCTTTCTTGCTGCGAGTGGGTGACTCGGGGCCGTGATGACGACGAGTTCATCGCGATGAATCATCTGCGCTTCGAGCCGGTTGTCGGTCACGGGCAGCGAGACCACGCCAAAGTCCACCACGTTCTCGATAATCGACTCCAGAATCTTGGCGTAGTCGGAGCGCTTGATGCTCACGGAGACGTTCGGATAGTCGCGTTTGAATTGCGCAAACACCTCGGGCAGGATGTGCAGGCAGGTGCCTTCATTTGCCCCCACCACAATTTCGCCGCGGGGCACGCGCTCGGTCTCGGCAATTTCGTTGAGGATGGTCTTGCGCCGTTCCAGCGTTTCCTCGGAATACTTGAAAAATAATTTGCCGGATGCGGTGAGCGAGACGCGGCCTCCGGAGCGGTCGAGCAGACGAGCTCCAACTTCTTCTTCCAGGGCGCGAATTTGGGAAGAAATGGCGGGCTGAGTGCGGAAACGCTTCTCCGCCGCGCGGGAGAAGCTGGAGAGGCGCGCGACTTCCAGAAAAATTTCTAGCTGATCGAAGTCCATTGTGGAGTCGTCAACACACTACAACGAGGGTGACTTGATCGGCAAATGCGAAATGAGCTTCGAGCAGGCTCGATGCACGAGACTTTCGTTTGCAAGTTTCCGGTTTCCGATTTGGCGATGGGTCTGGTATCCCCCCAGAGCCGGTCTTTTGGAATCAAAGACTTGGCGATTAGTTTCTTCCATGTCTTTGAGGAATAAGGACTTGTTCGTAAAGTATTTATAAATCAAAGACTTAGCGGGGTAAATATCCCATGGCATCAAGTGTAACGGAGGAACCGTGACAGGGCAGTTAATACCCGCGGGTCGAGCTGCGATGCAATTACCCTAGATGGACGCTATCGGGGAATCCCACTCTTGCGCAAAGAACGCGCAAGAATGGGGCACCCATCATCGGGCATTTTGTGGCGCTAGACGTTGATCACGGCGATGAGTTCTTTTACGGCGGCGGCGCTTTTGTCTAGGGCCGCTTTTTCTTCTGGGGTTAGTTTGATCTCGATGATCTGCTCGATCCCCTTGGCGCCGAGTTTCACCGGCACGCCGACAAAGAGTCCGTGGATGCCGTACTCTCCATTGAGGTAGGCGGCGCACGGGAGAATTTTCTTCTTGTCTTTGAGGATAGCCTCAACCATCTCGGTGGCGGCCGCCGATGGGGCGTAGTAAGCCGATCCGGTCTTGAGATGTTTGACGATCTCAGCGCCGCCGTCGCGGGTGCGCTGGACGATGCGGTCGAGAGTGGCTTTATCCATGAGTTCGGTGATAGGAATGCCGGCGACGGTGGAATAGCGGGGAAGCGGGACCATGGTGTCGCCGTGTCCGCCGAGGACGAAGGCGGTTACATTCTCGACGCTGACTTTGAGTTCCTGGGCGATAAAGGCGCGGAAGCGGGCGGAGTCGAGTATACCGGCCATGCCGATGACGCGCTCCCGCGGAAAGCCGCTCAGCTTGTAGGCGGCCTGCGCCATGGCGTCGAGGGGATTGGAGACGATGATGAGGATGCAGTTCGGCGAGTGGTGCACGACTTTGCCGACTACGTCGCTCATGATTTTGTAGTTGGTATTCAGAAGATCGTCGCGGCTCATGCCGGGCTTGCGTGGAATTCCGGCGGTGACGACGACAATGTCGGAGTTTGCTGTGTCGGCATAGTCGTTTGTGCCGAGGATGGCGGAATCGCGTTTCTCGATCGGCATGGCCTCGAGCAAATCGAGACCTTTTCCCTGGGGGACGCCTTCCACGATGTCGATCAGCACGACATCGGCTAGTTCTTTCGATGCGATCCAGTGAGCGGCGGTGGCGCCCACGTTTCCGGAACCTACTATCGTTACTTTATTGCGCATAAAGCTTCTCTCCCATCAAAAGCGTTAACCACTAAGGATACTAAGGTACACCAAGGAAAAATCAACATCGTCTTAGTCCGCCGCCACGGCTACTCTCATGTTCTCGATCATGCACGTGGCAAACTCGCTGGTCTTGACTTTGGTGGCGCCTTCCATCAGGCGCTCGAAATCGTAAGTTACTTTTTTCTGTTCGATGGTGCGCTCCAGGCTCCGCTCGATCAGATCGGCGGCTTCGGTCCATCCAAGGAAGCGGAACATCATGACGCCCGACAAAATCACGGAGCCGGGATTGATGACGTCTTTGTCGGCGTATTTGGGGGCGGTGCCGTGGGTGGCTTCGAAGATGGCGTAACCGTCGCCGATGTTCGCTCCGGGAGCGATGCCGAGGCCGCCGACCTGGGCGGCGCACGCGTCCGAAATGTAATCGCCGTTCAGATTGGGCGTGGCCAGAACGCTGTATTCATCGGCCCGCGTTACCACCTGCTGGAAGATGGAATCGGCAATGCGGTCGTTGATCATCAGCTTCTTCTTCCATGCGCCTTTGCCGTGCGTGGCGTAGATGGAATCGAGACAGGCTTTTACTTCTTTGTAGATCGCCTGGCGGAAGTCGTCTTGGGCAAACTCGAGGCCAGGTTCAATGAGGGTCGCGTTCTCCTCGACGGTGAGATTCGGATTCTTGTCTTTGTTGCCGATGATCCAGCTCTCGCGCTCTGTGACGACCTCGGATCGGAATTCCTCGGTGGCGAGCTCGTATCCCCACTTGCGGAACGCCCCTTCGGTGAACTTCTGGATGTTGCCTTTGTGGACGAGGGTTACCGCCTTGCACCTATTATCAAGCGCGTGCTTGATTGCCATGCGCACCAGACGCTTGGTACCGGTCACCGACATGGGTTTGATGCCGATGCCGGAGTCGAGACGGATTTGCTTCTTGCCGCCTTTCAACATGTCTTTGTTGAGGAATTCAATCAGGCGGGCACAATCGGGCGTGCCTTCTTCCCATTCGATGCCAGCGTAAACGTCTTCTGTGTTTTCGCGGAAGATGACGATGTTCATGCGCTCGGGATGCTTCACGGGCGAGGGCACACCGGCGTAGTACTTCACGGGACGCACGCAGGTATAGAGGTCGAGGATCTGCCGCAGGGCTACGTTGAGCGAGCGAATGCCGCCTCCGACGGGAGTGGTCAGCGGACCTTTGATAGCGACGCGAAATTCGCGCATGGCGCTGATGGTATCGTCGGGCAGCCAGTTCTGAAAGCGAGCCTTGGCTTTCTCGCCAGCAAAGACTTCGTACCACGCTACGGAGCGCTTGCCTTGATAAGCTTTCTCGACAGCAGCGTCGAAGACGCGGACGGAAGCTTTCCAGATATCGCGGCCGGTGCCGTCGCCTTCTATGAAAGGGACGATCGGGTGGTCGGGAACGCGATACTTGCCGTTGCTGTACTCGATCTTCTGTCCGTTGGGCGGAACGGGGACTCCGTTGAACGATGCCATGCACTGCCTCCAGAAGCTGGGAAGGAACTGCTTATTATAAAGAAGGTGCCGGTGGAGCGCCGGGCGTCCCCGCCCGGCTGGACCTTGACCGCGCGCTGGACGGGCGAGGACGCCCGTCGCTCCACTGCATTGCGCTAGCGTTCGATTTTTACTGACTTCACCATTACGTCTTTGTTGGGACGGTCCTGGCGGTTGCGTGCGACCTTCGAGATCTTCTCCACGACTTCGTAGCCTTCGACTACCTCGCCGAAAATTGTGTGCTTGCCGGTGAGCCAGTCCGTGTTGCCGACGGTAATAAAAAACTGCGAGCCGTTGGTGTTGGGGCCGGAGTTGGCCATGGCCAGCTTTCCTGCCTTGTCGAAGCGATGCGGCGAGCTTTTCGTTTCATCTTCGAACTGGTAGCCGGGTCCGCCGAAACCGGTGCCCATCGGGTCTCCGCCTTGAATCATGAAGTCGGGGATTACGCGATGGAAAACGGTTCCGTGGTAAAGGGGGTCGGTAGTCTTTTTGCGGGTGGTGGGATGCGTCCACTCGCGCTTGCCTTCGCTGAGGTCAACGAAGTTGGCGACGGTCTTGGGAGCATCCTTCTCAAACAGGCGGCAAACGATGGTGCCTTCGCTAGTTTCGATGACGGCATGGGTTCCAGGTGTGCGGGTCATAGTCTCCTTCGGATTCTTGAACTAATCTCTCTAATTCTTACGTTCGCCCTGAAGACGAGGTTTGCCTCGTCAAAGGCGCGGCAAGCCGCGTCTCTACATGGGTTTCTTCGTGCCCGCCGATGGTTTGGGAGCGGTCGCGGGCTTGGTGGTAGATGCACCGGCGCGATGGGTGTCGATATGCGTGATCTTCACAGGACGCAGCGGGCGTTCGCCGTCCGTGGCCATGCGAGCGATCTTCTTAACCAGTTCGACGGCGGCGTCATCGCATTGGCCGAAGATGGTATAGCCGCCATTCAGGCTGGGGTAGGGAACTTCAGTGACGAAGAACTGGGAGCCGTTGGTGTCGGGTCCAGAGTTGGCGTAGGCGAGGCATCCGGGGCGATCGAACTTGACGGTGGGCGAAGTCTCATTCTTGAATTTGTAGCCGGGATCACCGGTGCCATCGCCTTTGGGGTCTCCGCCTTGAATCATGAAACTGGGAATCACGCGGTGAAAGATGGTGCCGTCATAGAGTGGGACGCCGTGTTTCTTGGCATGAGAGACGGGGCTGGTCCAGTCTTTGGAGCCGTTGGCGAGGCCGATGAAATTCTCGACCCCGATCGGCGCGACCTTCGGAAGCAGTGTGCAATGGAGGTCGCCGGCCGTGGTGTGGATGGTGGCGGTGGGTTCCGCGGCAGCGGCAGGTGCAGCAGTGGCGGCTTTATGAACCGGTGGCTTGGTTGCCGGTTGCGGAGTTGAGGCTGCCTGTGCGGCGCCGAGCAGCGACGTGCAGATGATCAGGACAAGCGTATGCAGTAGGGTTCGCATGGAGGCTCCTGTAGGTATTTTGGCAAAGGTTAATTGTACGACAGGCGATCCCTAGCCTGTTTGTGGAGACGCCCGTCGCTCCACCGTTCATTTGCTGGGTTGCATCTCGCGGCTGACTCGTTCGGCTTCGCGGAAAACTCGGAGCAGGTTGCCGCCCAGAATCTTGCGGATGTCGTCGGCGCTGTAGCCGAGATCCAGCAGGGCTTGCGTGATCTTAGGCAGGTCGGCGGCAGAGTCGATGCCTTCTGGAGTCGCGCCGCTCACGCCGTCAAAATCCGAGCCCAGGCCGACGTGATCGACGCCCGCGACTTTGGCGATGTGGTCGATATGATCGATCAGCGAGCTCAAGGGAGGGCGCGCTATCTTGGCGGCCCATTCGCGCTCGATACGGTCGCTGTCGAGATAGGTGACGGGTTTTCCGGCGGCCTTAAGTTGGTCCGCGTTAGCCTTGACGGCAGCGTCGCGATCTTTGGCCTGTGCTTCAGCGGCTTTGCGGTAGCTCTCGTCGATGAACGCATTGTAGAAATTTACCTGGACGACGCCGCCGTTCCTGGCGACGGCGCAGAGCATGTCGTCGGTCATGTTGCGGGGATGATTGGTGAGGGCGCGCGCGGAAGAATGCGAGGCGATGATGGGGGCTTTGCTGATAGCTATAGCGTCATAGAACGTCTTATCCGCTACGTGTGAGATATCAACCAGCATGCCGAGGCGGTTCATCTCGAGAACGATCTGCTTACCGCCCTCGGTTAGGCCGTTGTGGTGCTCGACTTTGGGATTGTTGATGTCTCCCGAAGAGTCGGCCCACTCGTTGGTGTTCGACCAGCTCAGGGTCATGTAGCGCACGCCGAGGCGGTAGAAATCGCGGAGCACGCGGACGTCGTTTTCGATGGAGTGTCCGCCTTCAATGCCGAGCAGGGCGGCGAATTTGTGCTCGCGGTGGGCGCGCTCGATGTCGGCTACACTGAAGGCCATCGTCATGCGGTCGGGATGGCGGGCCGCCTGCTCGTAGACGGAATCGATGAGATCGAGCGCGTGGCGGGTGAAGTGGCCCTGGTTGGTTTCCGGTTCCACCCAGATGGAAAAGAACTCGGC
>CZLA01000101.1_pt1 | contig 36965 bp, 36 predicted proteins | sample 1122381 | NCBI WGS metagenome assembly CZLA01 (sample SAMEA3539301, study PRJEB10725) | soil metagenome | biome: tundra; feature: field; material: soil | place: USA | collected 2010-05 | depth 0.15 m
CGGTTGAGGCCGGCGGCGGCCAGAATGATGGCATCGTAGTCGCCGGATTCGAGCTTGCGCAGGCGCGTATCCACATTGCCGCGGAGCGGGTGAATCTTGAGATCGGGACGTAGCGCCATCAACTGGGCCTGACGGCGCAGGCTGCTGGTGCCAACGTTCGCCTGTTGCGGCAGCGCTTCGATGCTGGCGAACTTCACGGAACAAAAAACGTCGCGTGGATTTTCTCGGGTAGTGATGGCGGCGATTTCGAAATCGGCAGCCAGTTCCGTGGGCAAATCTTTCAAGCTGTGCACGGCGAGGTCAACCCGGCCCTCGACGAGCGCCTCTTCAATTTCCTTGGTAAACATGCCCTTGGTGCCGACTTTCGCCAGCGCAACGTCGGTGATTTTATCGCCGGTGGTCTTGATGATCTCGAGTTCCACGGTATGGCCGTGAGCGCGCAGCAGGTCGGAAATGTGATGAGCCTGCCAGAGAGCGAGTTGCGAGCCGCGGGAGCCGATGCGCAGGCGGGCCATCAGTTTTCCGCTCCCTTGCCACGAGTGGACTTCGATGCCGCGGCTTCCTTTTCTTCGTCGCGCAGGTCGTCGTGCAGGTTAAAGAGGCGGCGCACCAGTTCGATGACGGTGGTGGACTCGGGATCGCGCGCCGCTGTTTTGAGGGTGCTGATGGGGGTATGCATGATTTTGTTGACGATACCGCGAGTCAGCGCTTCGACCGCAAGCTCCTGATCGGTGGTCATCGAGCCGAGGCGTCCACGAACACGATCAATCTCGGCCTGACGAATGGTTTCGAGGTGGTCCTGCAAGCTCACGATGGTGGGAACCACGTCGAGCGTCTGGAGGCGAGCGTGGAATTTGTCGACCTCGCCATTGACGATCGCCTCGGCTCTTTCCGCTTCCTTCTTACGATCGGCAACGTGGGAACTGACCGCCCCCTGCAGGTCGTCGATGTCATAGACGAAAATGCCATCGATCTTGTTCACCTCCGGGTCAACGTCGCGCGGAACCGCGATATCGATGAAGAACATGGGCTTGTTCTTGCGCAGCGCCATGAGCTTTTCGCCGTGTTCGGGTTTGAAAATAAAATGGGGAGAACCGGTCGAGGTAATCACGATGTCGGCGCGATCACAGGTGTCATAAAGGCGGCTAAACTCGATTGCCTGTCCATTGAATTTCTGTGCCAGCCGAATGGCTCGGTCGTAGGTGCGGTTGGCGACAAAGAGAGAAGCGGCGCCGTGCGCGAGCAAATGCCGGGCCGCCAACTCGCTCATCTTCCCCGCCCCGACCAGGTACACACTCTTGCCGTTCAGGTTGCCAAAGATCTTCTTGGCCAACTCGACCGCCACCGAAGCAATCGAAACCGACGAAGATCCGACGGCGGTTTCGGTCCGGACGCGCTTGGCCACGGCAAACGCCCGGGTAAGCAACTGATCGAGCTGGGCACGCACGGCTCCAACCGCGCGGGCAGTGGCATAGGCTTCCTTGACTTGTCCCAGAATCTGCGGCTCACCGACCACCATGGAGTCGAGGCTGGAGGCAACGCGAAAGATGTGACGGACGGCCTCGTCTTCGCGAAACTCGTAGAGATGACTTTCAAACGGGGTGAGATCGGTTTCAAAATATTCACGTAGGAACTCGCGCAGATCGCCGGTGCCGTTCTTCATGTTGGCGATAAATTCCACGCGGTTGCAGGTGGAGACGATCATGCCTTCCGCAACCGAGGGATGCTCGGCCAGCCGCTTGCAGGCCTCCGGCAAGCGCGATTCAGGAATGGCCAGGCGCTCGCGCACCTCGACCGGCGCGGTCTTGTGGTTGACGCCGATGAGCTGGAATTTCATGAGGCGATAAACCTGTGCATTCCGCTGAAGTAGTTGGCGAGCCAGGCCACGATCGCCGCGACGAAGGCCACGCTGGCGAGCATGGCGGCCCGGCGGCCGCGCCACCCGGCACTCAGGCGCGTAAACACCATCAGCAGATACACGGCCCACATCAGCACGGAAAGCAGAATCTTGGGGTCGGAGAAATCAATGCGGCCGTAGGTGGATTCGGCGACCACGGAGCCCGCGATCAGGCCCAGAGTCATAAATGGAAACCCGAGCATGAGCGAGCGGTAACCGATGTCGTCAATCACCTGAAGAGCGGGCAGCCGCGAGAACAGCCCACTCGCACTCTTGGCTTTCAACGCGCGCTCCTGCATAAGGTATAGGATGCTGGCGCCAAAGCTGAGAAACAGCGCCGCATATCCCGTAAAAATCATTAGGATATGCACCGCCAGCCAACCCTTTTTCACGACATCCGAGGCGAAGACGAGGGGTTGCTGCCCGGTGGAAGCCACGAATGTCAGCAGAAAGACCAGGGGGAAAACCACGATGCCCGGAGTAGTCGTCTTGTAAATCAGATAGGCGAGCATGAAGACGACCATGATCAAGAAAGCGAGCAGCGATTCCGAGTTGTGAACCGAGGCCGAAGCCAGTTGGCCGGTCTGCACGACGGCTTCGGTCAGCGAGACGAGATGAAACACCATGCCGAGGTAGGAGGCATGGAGCGCAACTTTACTGAGGATTTCCGAGGTGCGGGTGAGTGCGACCAACGCATAGAGCAATCCCGCAGCATAACAAACCAGCGCAACGCGCAGCCAAATCAGGGTCATCATTCTTGAGTGCTTCCGCAGGCCGGTTCGTACATCCCCACCCCCGCCTGGGTGATTATAGTTTGCCGGGAGGCGGGGATGGGGTAAACGCGCGGGGTCACTAGTGCATGTGACGTAGGTCACAGGGGCAAATGGGCCGGGGTGCGGCGCTGGTGCGCTCCCGAAGCTACCGAAGGTCACGGGAAGCAGCAATTCATGCCGCCGGCCGAACCTTTACCGCCCTCTGGCTCGCAGCCAAGGCCTGCCACGCAATTACAAACGAAGGCAGGAAGCACGCCATGGCAATGACGCTCCAAACCACCGTGACGCCACCGAATTCCATCCGTGCAATCGCGGGGATGGCATTAATGGTGCGAACCACCACGAAGACCATCGCAAACGGATAGCTGCGCATCATCCACTCGCGGTGCTGCTGGATCCTGCCCGTGCGGACGCAGTAGAGGCCGGTGGCGGTGGTCACAAGCCAGCCAACGGCCTGGATCACCGAAGCCATGGTCAGGGTGGCATGGGGCAGAGCGATGGCAACCGAAATCGCAAACGGCGCGGAGATTGCGACACACCCGACGTAGATGCGTCCCATCACGCGATGCAGTTGCAGATGCCGCTGCCGCAGACGGCTCGAAAACTGGAACATGCCGAGGAGAAGCGCCAGCGCCCCGGGAATGCCGTGGGCCAACATCAGCCATGGAATCACCGAATAGCGGTGGCGCAGGAACGAGTGGGGATCCAGGAGTGTCCGGTCGCGCGTGAGCAGGACGAACACCGTCATCAGCGCGAACACACCCAACACAACATGCCTAGCCTGAAATGAATTTCTACGAGCCCCGGATCCGGGAACAGCAGTCGCCAAAGTCCCTCCGCTCGGCGCTGCGAACCCCCGGCAGCGCTGTCAAGCAGAGGGGAGCATAGCACTTCTCTTGAGTTTGAGAATTCGTTTGTTCACCGTCCGATTACCCGGGCGGGGATTCGGCTGTCGTGCGGCCGATTTGGCACGCTGCAATCAGGCGTTGTCGCCAGCGATCAGGGAGGGCTGATACTGCCTCACCTGCCGAATCTACTCCACGCCTAGCGACGCCAGCGATTCTTCCAGAGACGGCAAATCCACTTGCAGTTGCCTCCCTTGCGCCTGCATTTCTTCTAGTTCGTCGAAGGCGCGGAACAGGCGCATCTTCACGGCGGCGTACTGCTCGGAATCGGCAAGCCGGCGTCCGTGCAATTCGGCCCAGGCGGCGACGACAAAGTGCGGCAAGAAGACACTGACCGCGTACGTCACCTTGCGGTCGCTGGTGACGTCGAAGATGTACTCATCGGCGTCGGATGCCGGGGCAAGACGTTTCCCGACAAAGTAGTACTGGTAAACGTAGCCTTGGGATCCGGTGTAGGTTTTTAGGCGACGGATGGTCATAGGGATTGCTGTCCGTCGTTCGCTCTTCGCTGTTGGTCGTTCGCGACAATGTGCGAACGACCAACGACTAGCGCCGCTGCTTCCCGTGTCAGATTTTTGCCTCGCGCAGACGTTTCACTGCAGTCTCCGAAGTGACCGGAGAATAATAAATCTCTTTGAAAGTGTAGGACCTTGCCTTCGACTCAAGAATGGGCAGAATTTCGATGTGCCAGTGGTAATCCTCATCGAGCGTCTTCCAATATCCGAGCGTTGCCGAAGGATGCTGGCTGTTGGGCGAGGTGTGGAGCACGAGGTGGAAGGCCTCCGTAATGGTGCGAATCCGTTGCAGGGTGCGCCGCAGCAGCGCGGCAAGATCGATCACGCTGCCCACGCGCGATGAACCACTGCGCTCAAAGGAAGATTCATGGCTGCGCGGCATAATCCAGGTTTCATACGGCGTGCGCGGAGCATAGGGGCAGAAGGCCACGTAGTCTCCGCGAGTTTCCACGATGCGCAGGTTCTGCCGCTCCTCCTGCGCCAGAATGTCGCAGAAGACGCAGCGCTCTTTACTCTCGAAATAGTCGCGTCCGGCGCGGAGCTCGTAAAGGACGCGGCGCGGCACGAAAGTGGTTGCCGTGAGCTGCGAGGTAGGGTGCTCGAATTCCTGGCCGGCTCCCTCGCCGTGGTCCTTGAAAATGCTGATGTACTTGAAGCGGCTGTCGCGCTTCAAATCCTGAATTCGCAGCGCGGCTAGACGCAGGAATTGTTCGACTTCGACGTCGCTCGCATTCCAGAGATTGCCGTCGTGGCGGGGATTTTCGAGCAGAACTTCGTGCGCGCCGACCGATCCCATGCGGTCGTAGAGGCCGTCGGCACGGCGGGCCGCCTCGCCTTCGATGTGGTAGAGCGCATGGGGATGGACGACGGAGCGCGCCGACCATGCGCTGCCACCCACGCCGGGCAGATTGGCGATGACTTGGGCGGGCCCGGCGGACGGACCGCAAAACCGGCAGTCCTCGGAACGTGGAGTGGGCTCGATGACATCGTCACCGGTGATCACCCAGGAACGGGTGATGGGATCTTTACGGAGTTCCATGGCGTAAGGAGAACAAAAGAATCTGTAATTTGCAATTGGTGATTTGTAATTTAGAAAGCCTTCCGTCACTCAGCTTGCCGACGATGGAGGCCGTTCCAGCATAGAATTGCAATTTACGAAATTACCAACTACAAATTGTCAATTACAAATTCTCTTATGTCCGAGCCTTCGACGCCGCTGATGCGGCAATATGCCGCCATCAAGAAAGAGCATCCCAACGCTCTGCTGTTCTTCCGGCTGGGGGATTTCTACGAGCTTTTTTTCGCCGACGCGTTGCTGGCCGCACGCGAGTTGCAGATCACGTTGACCTCGCGCAATAAAGAAAAGGGCGTGGCCATCCCCATGTGTGGCGTGCCTCACCACGCCGCCGAGGGTTACATCTCGAAGCTCATCCGGCGCGGGTTCAAGGTCGCAGTCTGTGAGCAGGTGGAAGACCCGCGCCTGGCGAAGAAGCTGGTGCGGCGTGAGGTGACGCGCGTGGTCACGCCGGGCACGGCTACGGATTCGTCGCTGAACGCGGAGGAGAACAACTTCCTGGCGGCGGTGGCGGCGGTTGGGGATCGCGTGGGTTTTGCGGCGCTCGATCTCTCGACGGGCGAGTTCCGAGCGACGGAATTTGTGGGTGAGTTGGCCGGGCGCCGCATTCAAGAAGAACTTGAACAATTGCGGCCAAAAGAGATGCTCTATGGGTCTACGGCACCGCTCTTTGAAAAGAACAATAGTGGAGCGACGGGCGTCCTCGCCCGTCCCCACACCGACGCCCGTCCTTCCACAGGCACAGCACCGGTTGCGCGGGTTTCCAGCGCTGGCTGGGCAGAGACTCCCTTGGACGATTGGATCTTTGCTCCCGACCACGCCATTCCGCTGCTCGAAAATCATTTCGGCGTGCTCTCGCTGGAGGGCTTCGGGTTAGCCGGAAAACAGGCGGCGGCTTCGGCGGCGGGGGCCATCTTGTATTACATCCGGTCGACGCAACGCGGCACGCTCGATCATGTGGACCGCATCGGATTCTACGAGCGGCAGAATTGTTTGGTGTTGGATGCGGTGACGGTGCGCAACCTGGAGTTGATCGAACCGCTGTTCACGGCAGCGTTCGCGAGCGCGGATGCCGGAGTGACGTTGTTCCGCTGCCTCGATGCGACCGTCACGCCGATGGGCAAGCGCTTGCTTCGAACCTGGCTGCTGCGCCCGTCGCTGGATCGGGCCGAGATCGAAGGCAGGCTGGATTCGGTTGAGGTGCAGGTCAAAGACACGGTGCGGCGCGAAGAATTGCGGCGGTCGCTCGACGGAATCCTTGACCTCGAACGGCTGCTCAGCCGGGTCACGCTGGAAACGGCGAATCCGCGGGATGTGCTGGCTCTGGCTGCCTCGCTCGCACGAATTCCCAAGGTGCGAACGGCACTGTCCGGGCTGTCAGCGTCGCGGCTGGCTGCGCTGCATATCGCGATCGACGAACTCGGCGATCTGCGGGAGAAGATCGAGCGCGCGCTGGTTCCCGAGCCTCCGCTCACCCTGAGCGATGGCGGGGTGATCGCCCCGGGAGTCGACAAAGACCTGGACGAATTGCGCGACCTAAGCCGCAACTCGAAGCAATACCTGGCGCAGGTTGAAATTCGCGAGCGGGAGCGGACAGGAATTGGATCGCTCAAGGTGAAGTTCAATTCCATTTTTGGTTACTACATCGAGATTTCGAAAGCGAACCTGCACCACGCGCCCGCCGACTACGAGCGCAAGCAGACGCTGGTGAATGCCGAGCGCTTCACCACTCCTGAATTAAAAGAGTACGAGTCGAAGATCTTGGACGCGCAGGAGAAAATAGTCGAAATCGAGCGGCGGCTGTTTGCCGAGTTGCGTTCTGCGATTGCGGCCGAGGCCAAGCGCATCCGGCAAACCGCGCTGGCGCTGGCGGAAGTGGATGTCCTCGGCTGCCTGGCACACATTGCGGCGCGGCGGAATTACTGCCGGCCGCGGTTCGAGGGAAAGACCGAAGCCGAGCACTCGGGGGATCTGGAAATTGTCGAAGGCCGTCATCCGGTGATCGAACTGCAGGAACTGGCGGCGGGGACCGAGCGCTTCGTTCCGAACGATCTGTTTCTGAATTCGTCGTCGCCGCCCAATATCACGAACAATGCGACGCACAATATCGTGGTCCTGACCGGGCCGAACATGGGCGGCAAGAGCACCTATCTGCGGCAAGCGGCACTGATCGTGATCATGGCGCAGATGGGCTCGTTCGTCCCCGCGCGCGCCGTGCGGATGGGCATTGTGGACCGCGTGTTCACGCGCATTGGCGCGAGCGACAACCTGGCCCGGGGGCGCTCGACGTTCATGGTCGAAATGACGGAGACGGCGGCGATTCTGCACACGGCGACGGCGCGGTCGTTGATCCTGCTCGATGAAGTCGGGCGCGGCACTTCGACCTATGACGGGCTGGCAATCGCATGGGCCGCCATCGAGTATCTGCACGCGCGAGTGCGAGCCAAGACTTTGTTTGCCACGCACTATTTCGAGTTGACTGAACTGGCCGAACAATTGAGTGGCGTGAAGAACTATCACGTGTCCGTCAAAGAGACCGGCGGAAGCGTAGTTTTTCTGCGCCGCGTCGAACCGGGCGCGGCCGACCGCAGCTACGGAATCGAAGTCGCGAAGCTGGCCGGCTTGCCGAACGAAGTCGTGGTGCGTGCGCGCGAAGTGCTGGCGGAGCATGAATCGTCTGAGCACCGGCTTTCGGGCCATCTGACGCCGGGCAGTTCCACAGCGCCGGAGCGTCCGATGCAGTTGACCATCTTCACTCCGCTGTCGCAGCCGGTGCTGGAAAAGCTGCGCGAAGTAGATTTGAACCGGCTGACGCCGCTGGAAGCGCTAAACTTGCTGGCGGAGCTGAAAAGACAGATTGAGTAGGCATGTGATGCACATGTGCAAATCGAGCACTGTGACGATGTGGACGGTTTTGACGGTTGCGCTGTGCGTGCCAGGCTGGCCACAGAGTGATAGGTTGCCTGACGCCTGCCGACTCTCCGAGCGTTGCTTCGGAATGGTCCATGAACTGGAAGAGCCAGTAAGTGTGCGTTCAGCCGAGGGCCTAATTCGTATCGCGAGTTCCCTGCCTCAAGACCCTTTGCCGGGCGCTACCATGGAGGTCTTTGGCCCGGGGAATTCCGGGAGACGACAGGTCGCCGAGGCCGACGCAAACGGGCGTTTCAGGATTAAGGAACTGGTACCGGGAAAATATAGCTTCTGCGTCAACAAGGCAGGATTCAATTCTGTGGTTGGCCGTCTTGTAATCTCTAGGCACGCCGCGAGAGGCAAGAAGATCCTAATCGAGTTGACTTTTGGAGTCTGATCCAGAATTCACTTCTTGCGTACTTCTGGCAAGTGAGGTTCACTTACTCTGGTGATAAGTAACAAGCGAGGTCCCTTTCCTATCCCCAAGCACATCGGCCAACTTCTCATCATCGGCTTCGACGGGACCGAGATGTCTCCGCGGCTCGCTTCCCTGCTCACGAAGATTCAGCCGGCGGGCATGATTCTTTTTGCCCGTAACATCACCGGAGTCGCGCAAACGCACGCTCTTCTGCGCGAGTGCCAGAAGCGCGTTGCCACTCCGCTTTTCACTTGCGTGGACCTTGAAGGCGGCACCGTGGACCGTTTTCGCAACGTGATTGGTTCGGCGCCTTCTCCGGCAGAGGTTTTTGCCACGGGCAGCCGGGCGCTTTTTCGTAAGCATGGGCGCGTGATCGGCGAGAACTGCCGCGCGCTTGGCTTCAACGTAGATTTTGCCCCTGTGCTCGACTTGGCCTACGCGGCTTCGCGTTCGGTGATGAGTTCGCGGGCGGTTTCGGACGATCCGAAGCAGGTGGTTGCCTACGCGCGCGAGTTTCTGCGCGGGTTGGGAGAGGCCGGCGTGCTCGGCTGCGGCAAGCACTTCCCCGGACTGGGCGAGGCCATGATCGATACGCATCACGAACTTCCCAGTGTGGCTAAGCCGCTGCGCAAGTTGTGGGCGGAGGATCTGGTTCCCTATCGCACGTTATCCCTGCGGCGCGAATTGCCGTTCGTCATGGTTTCGCACGCGGCGTTTCCGGCCGTCACGAAGCAACGCACTCCGGCATCGCTCTCGAAGAAGTGGATCACCGACATTCTGCGCAAGAAAATTGGCTACCGGGGCCTCGTCTGTTCCGACGATCTGGAGATGGGCGGCGTGCTGGCGGCCGGTCCGATCGAACAGGCGATGATCGGGCACATCCGCGCCGGAGGCGATCTTGGACTGATCTGCCATCAGGAAGATTTCATACTGCGCGCGCATGAAGCGGTGGTTCGCGAGGCGCAGCGCGACGGCAGATTTGCCCGCCGCGTGTGGGAATCGGCGCGGCGTGTGCTGGCGTTCAAGAAAAAGTCGCTGACGCGGCGGAGCACTCCCGGTCCCACTGCCGCACGAGTTGAGAAGCTGACGCGACAGCTCTGGGAATTCGGCGAAGAGATTCGGCTGGCTACGCTTGATCGCGAGGAACGCGCATGAGCATGATGATTGCCGGCGTGATGAGCGGGACCTCGGCGGACGGAATCAACGTGGCGCTGGTGAAGCTCTCCGGACGCGAACGCGGACAGGAGTGTCCGCGCTACACGCTTCTTGGTCACGAGGAGTATCCGTTCCCTGCCCCGGTTCGACGCGCAATTCTGGGAATGATGAACGCGGAGTTGGCCCACGTTGCGGATCTGGCCCGGCTCAATTTTCTTCTTGGCGAACTGTACGCGGAGGCGGTGGCGAAGACGGCGCGCAAGCATCGCGTCAAACTTGACCTGGTGGGTTGCCATGGACAGACGCTCTACCACCAGGGAGTGGCGGAGCGATTTCTCGGGCGAAAACTGGCGGTGACGTGGCAAACGGGTGAAGGCGCGGTGATCGCGGCTCGGCTCGGAGTACCGGTGGTCTCGGATTTTCGCCCGGCGGATATTGCGGCCGGGGGGAAAGGCGCGCCGCTGGTACCGTTCCTCGACCATCTTCTTTATCGCGACCAGCGAGTGGGGCGCATCGCTCAAAACATTGGCGGCATTGCGAATCTGACAGCGATTCCCGCGGGCGCGTCGCTTCGTCAGGTGGTTGCTTTTGATACCGGCCCCGGCAACATGGTGATCGATGGGGTGACGGAGGAGCTGTTCGGCAAGCGCTATGACCGCGACGGCAACGTCGCAGCCTCGGGACGCGTTCTGGACGGCGTGATTGCACGGTTGCTGCGCGCGCATTTTTTCCGGCAGAGGCCTCCGCGGACGGCGGGGCGCGAGGAGTTTGGCCGGGAATTCGTTGGTCGATTTCTTCAGCTCTGCCGCGGCGCCAGCAAGGCCGATGTGGTGGCAACGGCAACGGCGCTTACCTCGCGATCAATCGCCGACGCGGTTCAACGATTCGTGTTGCCGCGATTCGTTATTTCGAAAAGCATTTCTCGCCAGCAATGCCGCGATCACCAAATGATTGTTTCGGGCGGAGGCGCGAAGAATCCGACGCTGATGGCCATGCTGCGGCGTGAAATCGCGCCCTTGGGGATCGGCCTGCACTTCTCGGATGAGTTCGGCCTTCCGGCGGAAGCGAAGGAGGCCGTGGCATTTGCGCTGCTCGCGCATGAGACGTGGCATCGGCGGCCAAGCAATGTGCCGTCGGCTACGGGAGCGAAGCGGGCGGCGATCCTGGGAAAGATCTCGTATGCATGAGGCGGCGGTGCGGGCGCGGGCTAAAAGCAGGTCCTTCCCCTTCGGCAGGCTCAGGGTCAGGATGACAATTCTTTTCAGGAGGACACTTTTTTGGGGATTAGTGGGCGGACTGGTGTTGCCACTCCTCTCCTGCTCACGAGCTCCCGATCCCAACACGCTGGTGATGATTATTGAAAGCAGCCCAACCAATCTCGACCCACGGGTGGGGATTGATGCGCAATCGGAGCGCATTGGCGAGTTACTCTTCGACGCGCTGCTGATACGCGACGAGCACTTAAATGTTCAGCCCGGGCTGGCAGAACGCTGGGAGGTTCCAGAACCGTTAACCTACGTTTTCCATCTGCATCGCGGCGTAATTTTTCATGATGGGCGCTCGCTCACTTCCCGCGATGTCAAGTGGACGTTCGATTCCCTGCTCGAAGGAAAGATTCGCAGCACGAAGGCGGCGGCGTACCGCTTTGTGGATCACATCGATGCGCCCGATGACTTCACAGTGGTGTTTCATCTGAAGGAGCCGAACGCGACCTTGCTGTGGAATCTCTCGGAAGGGGCGATTGGGATTGTGCCCTATGGGTCGCTCGACGAGATCACGCGCAAACCGATCGGGTCGGGGCCCTTCAAGTTTGTCAGCGCAGAACAGGATAAGGAAGTCATCGTCGAGCGCAACGACAGCTACTGGGGAGCAAAAGCGCGCCTGGCAAGGGTACGCTTCACGGTCGTGCCCGACGCGACGACGCGGGCGCTGGAATTGCGCAAGGGCAGCGCCGATGTGGCGATCAACGCGCTTACTTCCGACACTATCGTCGCGCTGGAGCGCGAGTCGAATTTGCAGGTGGAGCGCGCGCCGGGCACGGTGCTTTCTTATCTCGCATTTAATTTGCGCGATTCTACCTTGCAGGATGTGCGGGTTCGCCAAGCGATCGCGTACGCCATCGACCGCGGGCCCCTTCTGCAATATATCTGGCGCGGCTTCGCGCAACCGGCTCTGAGCGTCCTTCCACCGCAAAGCTGGGCGTATGGCCCGGACGTTGCGGCCTATCCACACAATCCGGAAAAAGCTCGGCAGATACTCGATGCGGCCGGATACCCGACTCGCGACGGAGTTCGCTTTCACCTGACGATGAAGACGTCTACGGAGGAATCCACGCGTCTGTTGGCGGCGGTGTTGCAGCAGCAATTGCGCGATGTGGGCATTGCGCTCGACATTCGCACGTTCGAGTTCGCTACTTTTTTTGCCGACGTCACCAGCGGCGCTTTCCAGCTCTATTCGTTGCGCTGGATCGGGGGAAACGAAGACCCGGATATTTTTGAGTATTCCTTTCACTCCAGCCGGTTCCCGCCCAAAGGCGCCAACCGCGGTTTCTATTCCAATCCGCGTGTCGATTCTTTGATCGATCAGGCGCGCCGCCAGACTGATCAGAACGCCCGCAGGCGGCTGTACGGCGAAGTTCAGGAAGTGCTGGCGCAGGATGTCCCGTATGTGAATCTGTGGTACTTCGATAATGTGCTCGTGCACACGCGGCGCGTGCGGAACGTGACCCTGAATCCTTCGGGAAATTACAACTTTCTCAAAACGGCTGAGATCGGCGCTCCTTAACGCGTTGCCAGCACCCCGTGCGCGAAGCGGTCTCGATTTTCAGCGTGGTACCATCGAGCGTTCGGTTGCGAACTGAGATCGAATCTTGAAAATTCTTTTTATCGGTGACATTTTCGGGCGCCCCGGGCGGACCATCGTAAGAGAGCGCCTGCCTGAACTGCGCCAGCAGCACGCCGTCGATCTCGTGATCGCCAACTGCGAAAATGCCGCGGCTGGGTTCGGAATCACGCCATCGTTGGCGGAAGAGCTCTTCGATCTCGGCATTGACGTGATGACCACGGGAAATCATGTCTGGGACAAACGCGAGATCATCGAATACTTCCAGATGGCGGACGGCAACCCGCACAGCCCGGCACGCCGTTTGCTGCGGCCGGCAAACTTCTCGCAGGGCCTGCCCGGTTGGGGAGTGTACGAAGGCCAGAAAAACGGCGTTGGTTATGCCGTCGTGAATCTTCAGGGACGCGTGTTCATGGGGTCGTGTGACGATCCCTTTCGCTACGCCGATCGGCTTCTTGAGCAGATTAAATCGAAGATCGTGTTTGTGGATTTCCATGCCGAGGCCAGTTCTGAAAAAATTGCCTTCGGATGGTATATGGACGGACGCGTAACCGCCGTGGTGGGCACGCACACGCACATTCCCACCGCGGATGAGATCGTCCTGCCGAAGGGCACTGCCTACATCACAGATGTCGGCATGACGGGGCCGTACGACAGCGTCATCGGCGTGAAAAAAGAATTAGTGATCGAAAAGTTTCTCAGCGGGATGCCCGCCCGCTTCGAAGCGGCCAACGGCGACGTCCGCCTGTGCGCCGTGCTGGTCGAGTGCGATGACCAGACCGGCCGCGCCACGCGGATGGAACGGCTGATGCTGCGATAAAGGCCCGGCAGGGCAGCCGGATGTTGTCGTCCACTGCGGGGTTGCCATAGAGACGCGGCTTGCCGTGTCTCAGCGCCGGCGGGAGACCGGGCAAGCCGCGTCTCTGCATTCAGCTAAGCGTTACGACCGTAGTTCCCTTCCGAGTATTTCTCTTGCAAGACAGCGGCAGCCGGGCATTCTATAGTAAGTACTATGCGATGGCTGCCCGTAGGGATTGTTGTGTTGCTTGCCGGAGTGTGTCTGGCCGCAGACACGCCCTCGGCCGCGCCAGCGCTCTGTTCCAATGCCAAAGGTGCGCCTGCCTGCCACGGTCCCGCCAAAGATCTAAAAGCTGCCCGCCAAGCTTTCGCGCGCGGAGTCAAGCTCAAGAAATCCCACGACGAGAATTTGCAGAATCTCGACCAGGCTTTTTACGAATTCGAGGAAGCGTCTCGCCTGGTCCCGCAAAACGTGGAGTACCTGACCGCCCGGGAGATGACGCGACAACATCTGGCTGGGATGCATCTGGAACGCGGAAACAGCGACCTGCTCAAGGGCCGGCAAGTGGAGGCGCTGGCGGAGTTCCGAACGGCGCTGAACCTCGATCCGCAGAACGAATTCGCTCAGCAACGCATAAGCGACGCCCTCGGGCCCGTGCCGGTACACACCGCCAACCCGCCGCAGATGGTCGCCAGCGCCGATGCGGTCGCCGCCAAACCGAGCGCCGAGCGCCATGACATCCACTACCGTGGCGACTCGCGTGGCCTGCTCACGGCTGCCGCCGCGAGCTATGGGCTGACCGTCGTCTTTGACGATACCTTCCCCAACCGCCGCGTACGATTTGATATCGAGGACGCCGATTTTGCGACCGCCATGCGGGCCGCCTCTTCGGTCACGAAGAGCTTCACCGTTGCACTCGAAGACGCAGTTCTTTTTGCTTGTGCTGACACCCCTGACAACCACCGCCTCTACGACCGCATGGGGATGCGCTCGTTTTATATCTCGGGTGGCAATCCCCAGGATTTGAACGAGCTGATGAACTCGCTGCGAACCCTATTTGAGTTCAAGTTCGTGAGCCTCAACGCGGCGTCGAGCACCATCACCTTGCGCGGACCGCAAGCGGCACTGGAAGCCGCCACCCAGTTTCTCGCACAACTGGACAATACCCGGCCGGAAGTGATGCTCGATGTGAAAGTCTTCCAGGTAAGCCACACCTACACCCGAACTATCGGGCTGCATGTCCCCAATAATTTCAATCTTTTCAACATCCCGGTAGCCGCGCTTACGGCTCTCGGCGGACAAAACATCCAGGACCTGATCAACCAACTCATTGCCAACGGCGGCATCAACCAGGCAGGCAATCAGACCATCGCCGCCCTGCTCGCACAACTGCAAGGCCAGCAGAATTCGATTTTCAGCCAGCCGCTCGCGACCTTCGGCGGCGGGCTCACGCTCATGGGACTCAGCCTCGATCAGTTGTCTGCCGCGCTTTCCATGAACGAGAGTTCCGTCCGCTCGCTCGATCATGTCCACCTGCGCGCTTCTCAGGAGAAGGAGGCCACTTTCAAGCTGGGATCGCGCTATCCCATCCTCAACGCCAGCTTTGCACCCATCTATAACAACCCGGCCATCTCCCAGGCCATTGGGAATCAGTCGTTCACCGCCGCCTTTCCCTCCATTAGTTATGAGGACATCGGACTCACGGTCAAGGCGAAACCGCTGGTTCACAACAATTCCGACGTAGCCCTCGAACTGGAAATACAATTCCGCACCTTGGGAAGCACCAGCGGAAACGGCATCCCGGTAATTTTCAATCGTGAATACAAAGGGGGAATCCTGCTCAAGGACGGGGAACCGGCGGTCGTAGCAGGAATGATCACCCAGTCCGATCAGCGGAGCCTGAGTGGTCTGCCGGTGCTCTCCACCATCCCGGGCCTCGGCGTCCTCACCTCACAGCCTTCCAAGCAGGAAGAGGACGACGAGTTGCTGATCACGATCACTCCTTACGTCGTCCGCGGCCCGGAGCACATCGAAGCGCCGGAAATCTGGATGGGGAAATAAATCGGGTCATCGGATGATTTCAGTGCGCGCTGGTCGCTTTTCGTCGTTCGCTACTCGCAAGCAGAAGGGCGAACGACGAACAGCGAACGACGACGCTTCAGATTGCCAGCTGACGCAAGTTACTTGTCGGCTTTTTCCTGGCTCGCCTTGAAGTCCACAATCTTCTTCAACAGCTCGACGGCAGCCTCGCCGGGTACGCTTTGTCCATTGATGAACAACGTCGGGGTGCCACTCACGCCCACCGACTTTCCCAGCGCGACCGAGGCCTCGACTCTGGCTTTCGTATCCGGCTTGGCCGCGCAGGTGGCGATTTCGTCGCCATTTGCGCCCGCTGCGGTCGCAATGGCTTTCAACTTTTCATCGGCGTTGGACTCCGTAATATTGGCCTGCTCGTCGAATGTCTTCTGGATAAATTTCCAGACTGCATCACTGGAAGCGCGACCATTCGTAGTGCGACCCACGCAATCCACGTAGCCGGCCGCTTTCTCCGCCCAGTTGTGCGCGGGCAGCGGAAAGTTCTGGAAAACAAAGTGGGCTTCCGGCTCCTGCGCCAGCAGCTGTTCAATCGCGGGCGCGACCTTCTGACAATGCGGGCATTGCATATCGCTGAACTCGACAATCGTCACCGGAGACTTCGCCGGACCCTTGGCGGGGCCGTTCACGCCTTTCTCCAGCTTGGCGCGGGCATCGTCAAAGGGCTTCGCACCGAAAGGGAGGACATCGCCCGAAATTGCGTGCTTGCCGTCCGAGCTCACCAGCAACCGATTCAGGCCCGAGCCCTGCACGTTGGTGACAACAAATAGGACCTCCGCCAGTCCTGGTACCTCGGAGGGACGAATCTCCGTCACCTTCCACGTCTTCGTGGCATCGTATCCAATCATCTGGAACAGGAATGAATTGACAGTGTCTTCGCTGGGCAGAACCGTTGCGACGTCCGCGGTGGCCGAAGCAAGCGCCGGTTTAGACGCTACTTTTGCCGGATGAGACGGTTGTGCTTGAACGATGGCAATGCCGGACAACAGAAGAACAGCGAGCAGTGTGCGATGCGTGCGTGTCATAAGAGTGGAAGTCGATTGTTACAAAAACCTGCGAAGTTGTCATTTCCCACTGAGCTACATCGTGGGAGACTGGCGCGCTTCGCCCCCCCGGACAGCCTCGGGCAGTTGTCGCTACGCCGACAACTAGACCTCCGCCTTGGCCGCGATTGGGAATCTCCGGCCATAGCCGAACGCCTTGGCGGAGATCTTGATTCCTGGCGCTGCTTGTTGCCGCTTGTACTCGCTGCGCTCCACCATACGAATCACCCGCCGCACCAGATCGAGATCGAAATTGTGAACGCGGGCAATCTGCTCGGCCGAGCACGACTCTTCCACAAAGTCTTCCAAAATCACGTCCAGCACCTCGTACGGCGGGAGTGAGTCTGAGTCCTTCTGATCTGGGCGCAATTCCGCCGACGGCGGCTTCTCGATCGTCGCTTCCGGAATTACTTTGCGCCGCGAGTTCACATAAGCGCTCAGGCGATACACCAACCCCTTCGGCACATCCGAGATCACGGCCAGCCCTCCCACCATATCGCCGTACAGCGTGCAATAGCCGACGGCCAATTCACTCTTGTTGCCGGTCGAAAGCACCAGCGCGCCGAATTTGTTCGACATGGCCATCAGCAGCAATCCGCGGGCGCGGGACTGTATGTTTTCTTCGGAGACATCTTGCGCCTTCCCGGCAAACACGGGCGCCAGCGTCTGGCGCGCAGCCTCGTAGATTTCGTTGATCGAGAGCAGTTCAAAGCGAATCTTGAGGTTATTAGCCAGCGTTCGCGCATCGTCAATCGACCCTGGGGACGAGTACGGCCCGGGCATGCCGACACCGATGACGTTCTCCGGCCCCAGCGCATCGGCCGCGATCGACGCGGTCAGCGCGGAATCGATGCCGCCGCTGAGCCCGATAATCGCCCGCTGGAAGCCGCATTTGTGCACGTAATCTCGCGTACCCAGAACCAGCGCTGCGTAGGCGCTGGCCTCCTCACTCTCGACCTGCAGATGCATGTCTCCGGTAAGGTTCTCGGAATCGAAATAGATCAGATCTTCCTCGAACGACTTCGCTTGCGCGATTACCTTTCCGTCGGGCGCAATCACCAGGCTCGATCCGTCGAAGACCAGACTATCGTTGCCGCCAACCTGGTTCACCATCGCGACCGGCACTTTCTGGTTCTGCGCGATGGAGGCGAGCATATCCCGCCGCAGTGCGCGCTTGCCCAGCCAGAACGGCGACGCGGAAATGTTGAGCACGAAGTTTCCGCCGGCTCGGACCAGTTGTTCCACCGGATCGATGCGATACAACTGCCGGTTCCAGAAGCGGTTGTCGTTCCAGGCATCCTCACAAATGGTCAAAGCCATCTGCTTGCCGCAAAAGCTGAAGAGTTGCTGGCTCTTGGCTGGAGCGAAGTTGCGCGCCTCGTCGAAGACGTCATAGGTGGGAAGCAGCATCTTCGACTGGATGAAGTCGATGCGCCCTTCGCGCAGCAGGGCGGCGGAGTTCATCACTTTTTTGCCAGAGTCCGCTTCGGCCGAGGTTGCCATCCCGCAGACCACGGCAATGCCCTGGGTTTCGGCAGCGATCCTCTCAGCGGTGGCGCGACTCCGCGCGACAAACGAAGGCCGCTCGACCAGATCGAGCGGTGGGTAACCGGAGACGGCGAGTTCCGGAAACAGAATCAGGCCAGCGCCAGCACTCCGCGCCTGCAGCGCAAACTGAATGATCTTGGCAGCGTTGCCAGAGAAGTCCCCCACGGTGGGGTTGATCTGGCCCAGGGCAATCTTCACGGCGGCTCCATTGAGACATTAAATCATTGACTCATTAAATCATTGAAAATCTGAAACCGCGCGCCGTTGAATTTCAATGATTCAATACCTCAATCACTCAATGGTTCAATGATCACTTCAATGCCTCAATCGCTCAATGGCTCAATAATCTGAGCCCAATTGGGGCTCGGGTCCTTCCCGGGATCGGTCGGTTGCGGCGCGCCCATCGGTGGCGTGCTGGAAGGATTTGCCGGATTCGACTCCGGCATCTCTTCTCCGGGACGCCTCAATGTGGGCGCGTTCGCTGGGCGTTCTTCCTGTTTCCTGGCAACGGTTGGCGCGCTCAGATCGACTTCTTTTTCGACGCGCACGACTTTCTGGCCATCCACCTTCATGGTCTCGACCCGCACCACTTCGTCGCCCACGAAGCGCACGAAATCCACGTCCTGCGGAGGTGTGCCGAAAATCCATTCTTCGTACTCAATTTCGTCGGCACGCTCGCGCACTTTCTTGGGCGGACGGCCCTTGGCATAGATCACCATCTCATGATTCATGCCCACCAGCACGCGGTGATTCTGGATGGCCTCTTTGACTTTCGGGGAGACGGTTTCCAGATAGGCATCGAGCGCGGACTTGGCATCGAAATCAAACACCGGACGCAGCAACTGCTTCAGTTCGGGCCCGGTCATCTCCGGGACATACTTGTCGAAGTAGAGATCCACGAAAGAGCCGCGAGCGTTGGCAGAGGCATCGGAAGGCGAAATCGGAACCGAGCTTCCACCTGAAACCTGGATGCGCTTGTACCACTTCTGCTTCTTGACGGGACCGCCATTGATCTCAAAGCGGATGTGGTCTTCCTTGATGACGACGTCGCTGATGCGAGCCCGGTCGCCGGGTTTCGCGGCCGGCCCCCAAAGGGCCATCAAATGTTGCAGGTCCGGGCCGCTGGGAGTTACGGCTCCGTTCTTGAGCTTCAGCCCGGTCTTCCCCATCGGGAAATTCGCACGAATGTAGACCAGTTCCTCATTGAAGGCGTGAACGATTTCTTCACGGGTTTCCTTGGAAATCCTCGGTGGCGGATTCCCGGCGAGCGTCCACGAAGAGAAGACCAGAACGATCGCCAACAGCCGACAGCAAACGCAGTAAATATGGAAGGACCGCATCCAGCACCCCGGGCCGACTGGCTTAATTATAGACCGGCGCAAAAACAGTTCCCAGTTCTCAGTTCTCAGTACTTAGTCTCCGCGCTTCTCACCGAGAACTGGGAACTGGAACTACCGAGTTGCCCGGCACTCAAGACCGCAGTGACCGGTGGTGTGAGTACTTCGGTAACGGTGAACTGTACTTTAAGCACCTGAGGGCATCGCCGCAAACCCACTTAGAATGGGTCCAGGACGGACCAGCGCACCCCAGCACTTGGGCCGACAGGATTGCCTTTTGCTATTGAAATTTCCCATTCCCGCGCGCATTCCTCTGCTGTACGTCATCCTGGGCGTGCTGTTGGCCATCAGCGTCCTCCCCATGTATTTCTACTCAGCGCAGATCGAAACCATGAACCGGGAGCGCCTGAAGACCAACGAAATGCTGCTGCAAAATACGGTCACGCGATCGCTGGCCGACGACATTTCCCAGCACCAGGAAACGCTGCGCATGATGCTGGCCAATTTGTCAGCGTCGATTCAGGTCATGATGCTGGCCAATCCCAGCGGGACCGACCTTGGTACGCAGAACTTTCTGACGCCAGAGCTGCGGGCCATGCTTGAGAATTTTGTTTCCTCCTCGAATGACATTGCCTATGCCACGCTGCTAAATGCCGACGCCAAGGGAGTTTCGGCCGGGCGCATTGAGCCCGACGCCTTTCTGCAACGGGAACTGGAGCGCGCCTATCAAGCCGCTCGTGAAGGGCGTGTCTACAGCGGCCAACCTTTAATGGTGGGCAGCGGAAAATCCGCGCGAACTGTGATGCTGGTCAGCTCGCCGATCATGTACGACAAACGCTTTCTCGGGATGATCGGGTCGGTGGTCGACATGGAATACCTGATCCGTCGGCTGCAGCAAGTGAGTCTGAGCGGATTGATGCCCTACGTCGTGGATAGCCAGGGCAGGCTGGTGGCAGCCGCCACGGCGCAATATGCGACGGGACAGGAAATGACACACTTCGACATCGTCCGCAGTTTCGTGGATGAAGGCTCGAAAGCCCAGTTGGCGGCAACTCGGGAATTCACGATTCGTGACGGAAAAGACAAGGCCGAGATGCTCGGAACGTACAGTCCGGTGAGCTCGCTGGATTGGGCAGTAGTGGTGCAAAAGCCGCGTGAAGATGCGTATCGCGGAATCTACGAGATGCAGCGTACGGGGCGTTTGCTGGCATGGCTCGCCGTGTTTATGAGTGTGGGCCTGAGTATTTTTTCGGCGCGGCGGATCACCAGCCCGCTGCAAGTGCTGGCGCAGTCCAGTCAGGCGATTGCGCGCGGTGATTTCTCTCAGCGTGTGCACCTGAAAACGCGCACCGAAATCGGCGAGCTGGCGACGACGTTCAATACGATGTCGGAAGAACTGGAACAGTTCGTTGAAGACCTGAAGCGCGCCGCGGATGAAAACAAGAACCTGTTCATAGGGTCGATTCAGATGCTGGCCGGCGCGGTCGACGAAAAAGACCCTTACACCCGCGGCCATTCCGACCGGGTTACGAAATACTCGCTGATGATCGCAAAAGAGATGGGGCTGGATCCGGGATTTCTGGAAATCCTGCGCATCTCGGCACAACTGCATGATGTCGGCAAAATCGGAATTGAAGACCGCATCCTGAAAAAGCCGGGCGCTCTGACGCCGGAAGAATTCGAGATCATGAAGACGCACACCACCAAGGGCGCGAACATTCTGCGTCCGGTGCCGCAGTTGCGTGAGATGCTGCCCGGAATCGAACTCCACCACGAGGCGCTCAACGGGCGCGGATATCCTTACGGTCTGAAAGGTGACGAGATCCCTTTGCTGGCGCGCGTGATTGCGGTCGCGGACACCTTTGACGCCCTGACTACGAATCGTCCCTACCAGAAGGCGCACGATCCAGTCGAAGCACTCCGCATCATTGAGAATCTCTCGGGGCAGCGACTCGACCCGAACGCGGTGACCGCTCTCCTGGCGGTGTTTTACCGTGGAGATATCCGCATTCAGAAATCACTGACGCAGGCCATCCCGCTGGGATCGGCCGCACCCGCTCCAACGCTCGCTCCACCCGCTCACCCAATCACCGTCGAAACCGCCCGTACCTGAACCGCGCTCCGAAAACCTGCCTTCCCTTCCCGCCTATATAATCGGGACGGATACCTCATGATTCAAACCCTGTTTGGCAGTCTGGACGAAGAACAGAAACCAAGTTTTATCGAGCGCATGAAGGAGGCCGTCTCGCGCACGCGCGAGAACCTGGCCGAGCGCATCGAAGATGTCGTCTCTATCGGCAAGGAGATCGACCGCTCTACCCTCGACGATCTCGAGGCCACACTGATTGGCGCCGATCTCGGCACGACTACCACCCACGAAGTTCTGGAAAAGCTGCGCGACAAGGCCGACCGCAAGCAGATCAAGGATGTAAACGAACTCAAACGGCTGCTGAAAGAGGAACTGCTGGCGATTTTGACCTCGACCAGTTCGCAACCCGTGACCAAGGTGGACGGCACTCCGGAAGTAATCATCGTTGTGGGCGTGAACGGCACTGGCAAGACGACCACGATCGGAAAATTGGCGCAGGTATTTCGCGCGCAAGGCAAGACGGTGTTGCTGTGCGCGGCGGATACGTTCCGCGCGGCGGCGATCGAGCAACTCGAAATTTGGGGACAGCGCACGGGAACGGAAGTGATCAAGACGAAAGCCGGGGGCGATCCATCCGCTGTGTTGTTCGACGCGTTGCAGGCGGCAACCGCGCGCAAGACCGATTACGTGATCGTCGATACTGCCGGGCGGTTGCACACCAAGCAAAACCTGATGCTCGAACTCGAAAAGATGAAGCGCACCGCACAACGCATCGTGCCGGGTGCGCCGCACGAAACTTTGCTAGTCCTGGATGCCACGACCGGTCAGAATGGATTGCAGCAGGCAAGGCAGTTCACGCAATCGTCCGGAGTCACAGGAATTGTACTGACCAAGCTCGATGGCACGGCCAAAGGCGGAGTGGTGGTTGCAATTACGCGGGAGTTGGGACTGCCGGTGCGGTATGTAGGAGTGGGCGAAAAGGCAGGGGATTTGCTGCCGTTTGATCCTAAGGAGTTTGTGGAATCGCTGTTTGCGTAGCGACCTGTGGTGAAAGTACGCTTCGTATCAGGGCATGCCTTCAGGCGTGCCGTAAGTGCTGCGTTATGAAAGCGCCTTCAGGCGCTGGTCCGGAAATTGGACTTCACCACGGGCTACGAACCGCGAGAATCAATGGAGACAGGCGATGCAACAGAAAAAGTCCCAATCGCTCTCTTACTGGCGAAGACTGCTAGACCGACTAAAACTCCTGTTCCGTCGCAAGCCCGAGCCGGAAGACCCTTATGCCTATCGCACCGCTCCGTTGCGTCGTCCTCCACACGGGAAGAGTGGCGCGGCGGTAGCAGAACTGGATGAAGAGTGAAGGGATCGCCGTCCTCCGACGAGCAACACCTGCGCCGGGCGCTGGACTTCGCGCGAGCGGGCGTTGGCCTCGTGTCGCCCAATCCGGCGGTAGGCGCGGTGGTGGTGGACGTCTCGGGCCGCGAACTTGGAGCCGGCACGCACACCTACGACGATGTAAAGCACGCCGAGGTTCTCGCGCTCGAGCAAGCGGGCGAGGCGGCACGGGGCGGCACTCTCTACCTGAATCTGGAGCCATGCTCGCATCAGGGCCGCACCGGGCCGTGTGCCGATGCCGTGTTGGCGGCCGGAATTCGCCGCGTAGTGTGCTCTATGCAAGATCCGAATCCCCGAGTGGCCGGTCAAGGATTTGCCAAGCTCCGCGCGCTAGGCGTTGAGGTCAAGGTCGGCCTATTCGAAGCGGAGGCCAAGAAGCTGAATGAAAGTTTTGCCAAGTACATTCGACTGGGCAAACCGCTGGTGACGCTGAAATCGGCCATGACCCTCGACGGGAAAATCGCCGACGCCACCAAACCGGGCGCGGAGCCGGGCTCAGCCACGTCCGCGACGGAGGGCGCGCGCAGCGGATACCACTGGATCACGGGCGAGGCGGCGCGCGCTCATGTGCAGCAATTGCGCCATCAGAGTGACGCCATCATGGCTGGAGTAGGGACGGTGCTAGCCGATGATCCACTGCTGACTGACCGGAGTGGCTTGCCGCGGCGCCGCAAACTCCTACGCGTGATCCTCGATTCTTACCTGCGAATTCCGCCCACATCGCGAGTGATCCAAACGGTGGATCATGATGTTCTCGTTCTGTGTTCGACAGCAGAAGAACAGGCGAAGCAAGCGCTCGAAGCCAGGGGAGTTCGAGTGCAACAGATATCCGCGACCGCGGGCGGGCGGCCCGACTTTGCAGCGATTGTCCGCACCCTCGGAGAACTGGAGATCACCAGCCTGCTTATTGAAGGTGGGGCGCTGGTAAACGGCGCGGCCCTGGCCTCAGGCGAGGTGGACAAAGTGTTTCTTTACTACGCCCCCAAGATTTTTGGCGAGGGCGCAGTTCCCTTCATCGACGGTGAAAGTTTGCACGGGAGAGCACATTGCGTGCAGCGCTTCGAGTTGCACCGCTTCGGCGAAGACTTTGCGCTGGAAGGCTATCTCCGCGACCCGTACGCGGCGTCGGCATGATTTTTTGTTGGACGCTGTCTAGTTTGTCATCAAAAAAAGACCGAGGCTTAAATCATATGTTTACCGGAATCGTCGAAGAAGTGGGCAAAGTCGTAAGAATCGAGCAACGCGGTGAGAACCGCCGAATCACGGTCGAGGCCGCGAATACGCCGAAGGAATTGGGAACTGGCCGCAGCATCGCGGTAAGCGGCGTTTGCCTGACGGCGCTTGATATCAAACCGAAATCGTTCTGCGCCGACCTGGCGCCGGAAACATGGGTGCGAACTTCGTTCTCACGAATCCACGAGGGCGCACTGGTGAACCTGGAGCTGCCAATGAAGGCCGATGGACGCTTCGATGGCCACATCGTTCAGGGGCACGTGGATGGCGTGGGCAAGCTGATCGAGTTCGAGCGCATCGCGGATTCCGAGAACTGGTGGCTGCATATCGAAATCCCCTCCGAGATCGAGAAGTACACGGTGTTCAAGGGATCGATCTCGATCGAAGGCATCAGCCTTACGGTCGCGAAGCTCGAACGCAACCGCTGTACGATCGCGATCATTCCCCATACGGTCGAGCTGACCAATCTCGGATCGCTGAAACCGGGAGACCCGGTGAACCTGGAAGCCGACGTGATCGCTAAGTACGTCGAGAAGATGATGAAAGGCGAGTCCGCACAGAGTTCGCTCACTGTGGAGGAATTGGTGCAGCAAGGCTTCTAGAGGGACAACCTACGCCTCTATCTTCAATTCATCCAGTTCCAGGAATTCATGAATGATGGGCTCGGTCGATTTCTCCATGTCCTTGTAGGGCCCAAAGAAGATGGCGCGGGCTTGGTGCAGGAAGACGATTCGATCGGCCAGCTTCTTAGCCAGACGCATGTCGTGCGTGACCACGACCGAGGTCAGGTGCAATTGCAACTTGAGCCGGGCGATGAGATCGCCGAGCAAATTCCCCATCAACGGATCGACCATGGTGGTGGGCTCGTCGTAGAGCACGCACTCGGGTTGGGCGGAGAGGGCGCGCGCAATGGCGACGGAACGTTTCATGCCTGTCGAAAGGTCGGAAGGCAACAGGTCGCGCATCTCCTTGACTCCGACCATTTCGAGCAGACCGTCAACGACCTGAAGAATCTGCTCTTCTGAAAGTTCTCTTTTTTCGCGCAACGGGAAAGCAACATTTTCACCAACCGTTAAGGAATCGAAGAGGGCTCCGTTCTGAAACACCATGGTGACCTTCTTGCGGATTTCTTCGAGCTGCTTCTCGTTGTACTCGGTGATGTCCTGCCGGGCGACGATGACCCGTCCGGAATCCGGCTTCAGGAATCCCATGATGTTGTGGAGCGCCACCGACTTCCCGACGCCGCTGCGGCCGAGAATGCATACCATCTCTCCCGGCAACACGTCGAAGCTGACGTCCTGGAGAATGACCCGGTCTCCAAACGCCTTGGAGACATTCTTGAACTCGATGTAGGGAGAGAGTGTGTCCGCGGCAGCCATGGCCTATCAGGATGGCATGAGAGGGCCGCGCGGCTCAAGCACTAATCAACGCAGGTAGTGGGTCCGTTTCAAGGATGCACCCGGCAAAACCCTGAACCACCAAGGTCACGGAGTATCACGAAGGCTTTTAGCTGCGGGCGTTTCCTTCGTGGACCTTCGTGGCCTTTGTGGTTATCGCTTTCGTACATTGGCCCACGCCCCAGCTTAGAACGACTGGTCCTCAGCCGTCAGGCAGTCCTGTGGGGTGTTCACGTTGAAAAAACTCCGCTCGGAAAAACCGGCCGCGGCCAGTTCGGCCTCTTCGATTACGCGGACGGACACGCTGGAAAACGCCGCATCGATCTTGTACTTCCCCGCCCGCAGAGCCTGCTCGGCCACAGGGGAAAACTCGCGTCGATAGACCGCGCAGAGCGGCTGCAGTCCCTTGCCGGAGCGAGGCACGGTGATGACGGCGTCGTTGTTCTCGGCGGCCGCGAAAAGAAATGCGAGAAGCTCGCTGGAGACGAAGGGCATGTCCACGGCGAGCATAAGGTTCAACTCGGCAGGCGAAGACACAAGCGCGGCGTGAATGCCGGCGAGGGGACCGCATCCGGGAAAAATGTCGGGCACGGCTGGTCTATATTTCGCAGACTCGTATTGTGCAAACTTGGCGGGCTCGCCGATGATCGTCACGCCCTCGCAGACCGTGCCCATCACGGTAAGCGCGCGATCGAGCAGCGTTTGCCCGCCAAAATGCAAAAAGGCTTTATCTGTATTCAGACCCATGCGGGAGCTCTTGCCTCCGGCGAGGACAAATCCCATGCGCGACGGTTTGGTTCGTGCCATATGGAAAAGCATAAGTCCTAGACCGTGATACACGAAAGTAACCTATCCAGAATCGCCAAGCCGTCGGAAGATGGATGTGTCCGATTGGTACGGGGGCGCTACTCGCATCATGCCGCAAAAAATCATGGATGTTCTCATGCTGGGACGCTGTTCACACGAGTTTTCCTGGCCACGCCGCGCGGCCAGTGGAGAGTTTTACCAAGTCTGCATGGTGTGCGCGACTACGTACCAGTATGACTGGAAGACCATGCGCCGCGGAAACCGGGTCGACGAACCCGTCGCGGAGACCACGACCGTCCGCCGACGTTCCGGTCAAAAGCAACCGACCTGGATGCCCCGGGCACGGCGCCTGCGCTCGAAGCTTCCGGTGCGCTACCGCGGGAAAAATCTCAGTACCTGGTACGAAGGCCTGATCCAGAACATCAGCCAGTCGGGCGTGCTCTTTAACGGCCCGCAGCAACTGCCGGCAAACGCGCTGGTCGAGCTGATCTTCGAAATGCCCGAAGAAATCTCTGGCCAGAAGAACAGCAACGTTCTTGCCCAGGGCAGGCTGATTCGTATCAAAGACGCGGTTGACAATACCGAAGACGCTTTCGGACTGGCGGCCTCCATCCTCGACTACAAGTTTCTTCACAAAGACTGAACTGCAAACGGGCCTGCACACGAGAGGACTGGGTCCGTGAGCCCCGCCCCAGGGTCCAGCCGAAACATAGAGCGCGCTGCCTCTGGTGAACAAGTGCGCTTCGGGTCCGCGCCACTGCATCATCCCCCGATTTTCCGCTCAGCGGTCGCCCGCGTGCATCTAAACTAGGCATAGTTATCTCGCAATGCTCGGGAGCGTTTATGAGGTTCACGGCAGGTAAATGTTCTTCAATAGTTTTGTTGGCTTGCGTGCTGGCTACCGGCTTGGCATGCACCAAAGCGCCGGATGACAGCCAGGCGACCCGCCAGATTCAATCCAAGCTCAATGAGGATTCCGGCCTGCACGGCAAGCCGATCACGGTGCAAACCTCGGGTGGGGTGGTGACCCTCTCTGGCACAGTCGAGGATGAAGCGCAGCGTGAGGCAGCGGCTCGCTATGCGTCGGCGATCCCGGGGATCAAACAAGTCGTGAACAATCTGGAAACCGCATCGGCGCCTGCGGGACGCGCCGCGAACCATAGGTCTCAGGCGCGGCTGCCAACACCCGTGAAGCCCTCGGCGAAGCCCGGTCCGAGCACGCCGCGTCATCGGACGGAGACAGATTCCACGGAGATGGCGGCAAACGCTGCACCACCCGCGCCAGCAGACAACGAAAGGGCGGATGAGAATCGAGCCGCGGCCGCAGGAGCACCCGCCGCGCCAGCACCTGCAACGCCGCCGCCTCCTGCGCTTCCGAAAAAAGTGACCGTACCGTCGGGAACGTCCATGGCGATTCGGTTGATCGATCCCATTGATTCCGAAAAAGCGCAGCCTGGGCAAACTTTCCGGGCGACACTTGACTCGTCTCTGCCGGCGGATGGGGACTCATCTGTACCCTCGGGATACGACGTGAAGGGCCACATCGAGGATGTAAAAAGTGCGGGAAAATTTAAAGGACAATCACTACTCGTTCTGCAACTGGACTCGATCTCGGTGAGTGGCAAGTTGTATGGCATCGAGGCAGAGCCCTACCGGCGCCAGGGCAGCAATCGCACGACGAATACTGCGGAGAAAGTGGGAGCGGGTGCGGTGATTGGGGCCATCATCGGTGGCATCGCCGGCGGCGGCAAGGGCGCGGGCATCGGAGCGGCTGCCGGCGGCGGCCTCGGCGGCGGCGTGCAGGCTGCAACGAAGGGCCAGCAGATTCTATTGCCCTCAGAAACGGTGCTGAGCTTCAACTTGCGATCGCCGTTGACGGTGACCTTGTCTGACCAGAGCCCGGATTCCAGTCGCCGGAAGTTGGACGCTCCGCAGTAACGAAGAAGACCGGCCGCGCAAGATCGTCACCGGAGAGATGCAGCTTGCCGCGTCTCTACAGGGTTGTGACCAGGTTGCGCTCGCCGGTTGCCGCGCGCTTCTGCGGCTGCTAGAGTTTCTTCAGGACATCGAAAACAGTCTTGCTGGTTCTGGTCTAACACCGCTAAGTTCGCTAGCGGGAGCTGGCAGCCTCTTAAAGAAATGTCTGGAATTGGGGCCAATCTGAAGAGTTGGGTCGCGCAGAATCGGTCTTCGGCGCTGGTGCAATACGGAGCCGCCGCGCTCACAGTCTGGGTGGCCCTCAGCCTCTGGGCTCTTTTCCCCGCGCTGCAACGCCATCCTTTCACACTCTTCCTGGCGCCGGTGCTCTTCACCGCTCGTTTCCTCGGCTTTGGGCCCGCGATCTTCTGCTCGCTGGTTTCGACCGCTTGCCTGGATTTCTTCGTAGTTGCTCCCCACTTCAGCTTCGGTGTACACACCGGCGCCGATCTGGAGCGGCTGGCGGTTTTCCTCGCTATCTCCGTCTTCGCGGGGAGCATGGCCCGCCAGAGAACATTGGCGGAATCGCGCGCGGACCGCACCACCCGCGAGATGGCTGCCATCGTGGAGTGCTCCTCTGACGCAATTTACAGCACCCGTCCCGACGGCATCATCACCAGTTGGAATCGCGCCGCCGAACATCTCTATGGCTACACCGCCGAGGAGGCGGTCGGATTGCCGGTAGCGCGACTGGCGCCGCCGGAACGCATTGACGAGGTGGAACAGAACCGCGAGATTCTCAATGGCGGTGGGCACGTGGCTTCCTATCAGACCGAGCGCATGCGCAAGGACGGCACCCGCTGGCCGGTACTCCTGACGGTGTCGTCGCTGCGAAATGCGCGCGGCGAAATCGTGGGAGCGTCGGCCATTGCACGCGATATTTCCGCCGAGAAGCAGTCCGAAGAAGCCGTCCGCCGCAGCGAAAAGCTTGCCACTGCGGGAAGGCTCGCCGCTTCCATCGCGCACGAGATCAACAATCCGCTCGAGGCCGTGGTCAACCTGCTGTACCTGGCCCGTCATGACTCCAGCCACGCCGGGGAGTATTTGACTCTGGCAGAGCAAGAGGTGGGCCGCGTCGCACGGTTGGCGCAACAGACTTTGGGATTTGTCCGCGATGCCAGTTCTCCGGGTGCGATGGATCCCGCCGCCATCATGGACGAGATTTTGCAGTTGTATTCCCGCAAACTGGAAGGCCGGCATATCCACGTGACGCGACGCTATCGCAGCAACTATCCGATCAGCGGCTACTCCGGCGAGTTGCGGCAGTTACTGGCCAATCTTCTGGTGAATGCCGTGGATGCCATGGCGGACGGAGGTTCTCTGCAAGTCCGCGTGGCGACGGGACAGGACTGGTCTAGCGGCATGGTGGGTGTCCGCATTACAGTGGCCGACAACGGCAGCGGAATTCCCCATGACAATCTGCGTCAAATCTTCGAACCTTTCTACACCACGAAGAAAGACACGGGGACCGGGCTCGGATTGTGGGTGTCGCGCGGCATTGTGCAGAAACACGGGGGATCGATTCGTGTACGGAGCCGGGCCAATGGGCGCGCGACCGGAACCGTGTTTTCGATCTTCTTACCTCAGCGGCACGAAATCAGCCGGGTAGCGTGAACGGCGTTTCCTCTTTACTCACAATCACTTGCACGCAGCAAAAGTACAGTGACCTTCGTACTTAGAAGGCCCCGCCGCAGCCGCTTATAATCATACAAATCCAGGCAGACTGGGCACTTAGCCGACGTGGAATCTTTTCTTGCAGTTGCGATCTTCGCTTTGGGGCTGTGCTTTGGCAGCTTCCTGAACGTGTGCATCTACCGCTTGCCACTTGGCAAGTCGGTGGTAACGCCGCGTTCCGCGTGTCCGCACTGCGGAGATTTGATCCCGCTCTACCACAACCTGCCCGTGCTGAGTTGGCTGATTCTTCGGGGAAAGTGCCGCGCGTGTAAGCAACCCATATCGCCGCGCTACCTCGTGATCGAATTGCTTACGGGCTTCCTCTTTCTCGGCTGCTACACCCATTTCGGTTTGACGCTGGCGGCGTTGAAGTGCGTCGTGCTCGGCTACCTACTTCTCGGGCTGATCTTCACCGACGCGGAAACCAAGCTTCTTCCCGACGCGCTAACTCTGCCCGGACTGGCGCTGGGAATTTTGTTCAGCCTGGTAGTTCCGGTGAATGACCTAGCTTCGCGAATCATGCCAGGCATGGTTTCAACCGGCATGAGTAGCGACGTTTCGTGGCGCATTTGGTCCCTCGCAGACTCGCTGTTGGGAGCGGCAGTGGGCGCCTCGTTTCTCTACGGCGCGGCCGCTATTTATTTGCGAGCTCGCGGTGTCGAAGGCATGGGATTCGGCGACGTCAAGCTGATGGCGTTGATCGGCGCGTTTCTCGGAACTAAGCTCACCGTCTTAACGATTTTTGCCTCGTCGCTGGGGGGCTCGCTGTTTGGGCTCAGTACGGTTCTCGCCGTCTGGATCAAGCGCACTCGCCGCAACCAGGCGCGCGCCACGGCTTCGCGCATTGCTTCGGGCATTTCCTCAAATGACGCCCGGCGGCGCGCCTGGCGTTCGGCACGCCTCGCGCTGCGCTACTACGAGATGCCGTTTGGCGTATTTCTCGGGGGCATGGCGCTTTTGTCGTTCCTCTTCGGCAATCGTCTGCTGCACTGGTATTGGAGCGCGCTGTGAACCTGCTGACGAATCCGACGGTACTGCGCATGGGCCTGTTGTTGTTTGCTGCCATCGCAGCTTTCGGGTTGGGCTTATTCGTGATTCGGCGGCTGCGGAAGAATCTCGTAGCGGAACCCGACTCACTGCACTACTCCCCGTTGGCGGCAGAGGGATTGCCCGTGCACGCCTATCACGCCGTCATTCAGCAACTGAAGCAACAGAAACACGAGCTCACCACTCAGCAACTCTCGGAGCGCAGAAAGGCCAAGGCCTCCGACACGCTAAGCTCCACCATCCTCTCGAACCTTTCCTGCGGCGTCCTGTTTCTCGATACCAGCGGTCTGGTGCGGCAAGCCAACTCGGCTGCGCGCAAGCTGCTGGGCTTCGCCTCGCCCGTGGGACTTCATGCCTCCGATCTTTTCCGCACGGCGACCTTGCGCCCGAACAACCATGGTTCCGGTTCGGATTTGAGCGTCGAGCAAACTCTAGCTCCCGCTCTGGCGGGGAAAACACTGGTCCGAGGGCTAGTACTGAACTACTTCCGGCGCGACGGAGAAAGCCATGTGCTCGAAGTGACGGCCTCTCCGGTTCTGGCCGAGGATGCCAGTCTCATGGGCACGACCCTTGTGGTCACCGACAAAACCGACATTGAGCGCATCCGGCACGATCAAAAAGTGCATCAGGACGTTTCTTCGGAACTCGCGCTCGGACTGCGCGACTCTCTGACCACGATCGCGGGGTTTGCGCAGCAACTGGCGTGCAGCCGAGACCCGGAACTGGCGCACCAGTTGGCTGACGCCATCGCCCGCGAAACCCTGCAGCTGGACCGGACCATCGGCAGTTTTCTGGGAGGCGCCCAGGCTGCCACCACAAGTTCTTGATCTTGACGATAGCAGGCCGCGATCAGAATCGCGCGCCGGCGAAAGGATGATTCACATGAAGAATATGAAACACATCGCGGTTGGAACTCTGCTCCTGCTGGGGGTCGGCAGCGCGGCTGCTCAGTCACTCGGGGATTACGCGCGGGCGGCTCGCACGCACAAGGTCGAGCCGGCCACCACCAGCCGCCACTTTGACAACGATAATCTTCCTACCGGCGAGAATCTAAGCGTGGTCGGCCCGCCTCCGGGCGATGCCAGCGCTGCCCAGGCAGCGGGAAATGCGAACTCCACGCCGGCCAACGATCGGGCCGCGGCCGCTGCCGAACGGCAGAAGACAGCGGACGTTTGGAAGCAAAAACTCGACCAGCAACAGGAGAAGATCAATTCCCTGAACCACGACCTCGATCTCGAGCAGCGCGAGTATCGTCTGCGCGCGGCCGCAATGTATGGCGATGCGGGCAGCCGCCTGCGCAATGCCGCCCAGTGGGATAAGGAAGACACGCAGTACAAAGGCGACGTCGAAGGCAAGCAGAAAGCACTCGATGCCGCCCGCCAGGAACTCGACGAGATGCGGGAGCAGGCTCGCAAGGCCGGAATCGTAGAGCAGGGCAAAGACAAAGAAAAGGACAGCGACAAAAAGTAAATCGCTGGGGAGAGCAGGGCGTCCCCGCCCGGCCGCGATGCTCGAGACGGGTGAGACGCCCGTCCCTCCACCTAACTCATCAGACTTTTCCCATCCGCTCCCGCATCTGCCGTGCATGATGTCGCCCGTGCACCCAATGAAACCGGCGCCACTCGCCGGCCGTCAAAGGTCCGAGGATTGGGTGGTCCAGGATTTTTGTGCGCGCCCCAAACCGGCGCTCGCAATCGTCCAGACCGGACCCCATTTTTTGCAGCTCAGGCGCGATGGCTCGTCGAACCTCGTCCGGCGACATTCCGCGTGGAATCGCACGTTCCGGGGCTTTGCGGCCTCCCGGGAGATATCCAAGATGCACAACAATCAAAGTGGCCAACCGCTGCTGCAGCGTGGCGCGCGTAGCCAGCGGAGCACCCTGTTCCAGACACTTTACCAATCCGCGGTTGGTGCCGCTGTAGGTTAGGAAAAGGTGCTCCAGAATCCGGGCAGCATTCCACTTTCCCGCCGGAGCTTGCACCAGAGCGCTCGAACTCGCACCCCCTATTGCATCTTCGAGTTCCTGCCGCAGACGTTCGAGATAGGAATCCATGGCGTCGTTTGAGTACAATGATTTTCGAATCGTCAGCCAAACTACCACAGAAGCCGATCAGGAAAACACTGATTGAGAGAGCTATGATGAAGATGAAGCTGAAAAAGTTATTCGTCGCAATTCTAGCAGCCGGATTCATGGCCGGGTGCTCTTCGGAGCCGGGCAAGCCAACTGCGTCGGAGACGCCCAAGCCAAAGGCTCCCGAAGCCATCACCGGAAGCAGCGCGTTCTACAAGTGCTATAGCTCCGCCCGCTTATGGGCGCCGGATGCGCAGCCCTATCGTGTGGAGTCGCAACCCACCACGGACTCCAAGGGCCGCGACGGCAAAGCGGGAGAGTGGCGCGCCGGATTCGCCTCGCCCGCGCAGCATACCACCCGGCCCTACACCTGGGCCAACGGCGATATTTCTCATAGCGTCGAGGACAGCTACAGCCCGACCAATTCCAGCACCCAGATTTTCAATGTCCAGTTTCTTAAAGTGGATACGGACAAAGCCTTCGCCGTGGCGCAGCAGCACGGCGGAGACAAACTGCTGGAGAAGGAACCCGACACGCCGGTTCTTTATGTGCTGGACTGGAACCGGCAGATGAACGAACTCCTGTGGCACGTCATCTATGGCACAGACCGCGACACCGCCAAGCTGCGCGTGGCGGTGAACGCATCCACCGGGGAATTTTCGCGCGTGGAGAAATAAGAAATTAGCAGCCCGTAGTGTAAGTGAGGTTCGTATCCGGGCATGTCTTCAGCGCATGCCGCCAGTACATGAGCATTGACGCGCCCGCGACGGCTTAGCGATGACTGTCAGCCGTAACGCGTTCTTCCGTCGCATACACTGCCAGCGTCGGCGGTTTCCGACTGGAGGGCGGCTTGGGCGCGACGGTAATCTGCACGTCCTGGCCGAGTGCCCGCAGGAAGCGAAATAGCCGCTCCATTGAAAAATCAGTGAGACGGCCTCGCATCAGAGCAGATACCTTGGGCTGATCTACACCCAGTATCTTGCCTGCTTGTACCTGGGTCAGCCTGCGCTCTTGGATGATGTCCACGATCCGATGAACAAGGTTGGCCTTTGCGAGTGTCTCTTCTGGATTGCGGACACCCAGATCGGCATAGATGTTTCCACTGCCCTCCACATAAGGCTTTTTCATCGCAATTCTCTTTCTCCTGTATCGGTCTAAATTGACCGTGATTTGTTTCAAACCCGTTCAGCTTTGCGCGAGGCGCCGCTTCACTAAATCGATCTCGCGCTTCGGCGTCGCGATGCCGCGCTTGGACTTCTTCTGGAACAGGTGCAGAACGTAAACGGCCATGGGAAACCTCACGTATAGACGGCCCTAAACGTGTCGCCCCGAAAGTCAGAAATAACCTCCAGCACCCCAGGCGCAATGCCTCTCAGGGGCTTTGCGTTCTTCGGCATTGTGCCCCTCTGGACGCGCTCCAACGCAAACCCGATCTCGTCCTGTACTTCCTCCGGTCATTCGCGCAGCACCTCTCGCGAATTGCCCATGAATTGTACCGGCCTCATCGGCGTGGCTGTCATGTGTAACTGTAGAATATGCCGTTGTCGGCATACTGTCAAATGCACCAAATGGCGAGACTCAAGCTCGTTGCAGCGCACATGTCCGATCCAACCTGCCTGCGAGAGAATCCCCAATCTCGTTGAACTTCAATTTCGATTCGGGTCTTGATACACGGATGCCGGCGGAGCAGTGTCGTGTAAAAGTGGAAAATTGGGCCGCGACCGCCAGAACTCATTGCGCTTTCGCGAGCCGTTCCAGCGACCCTTGTGCTTCTTTCGCAAATGGGCCCAAGGGCAGGATCTTCAAGTACTGCTCGTAGTATTTCTTCGCCTCGGCTTTATCTCCAAGCTTTTCCTGACACACGGCGAGACGGAAACTGGCGAGGGCGTCGCCCTCCTTGTAGTAGAGCGCTTCCTTGTAGCGCTCGGCGGCGGCTTTGTAATTCTTGCGCTTGAAGTAGAAGTCCCCGACCTCAATGTCCTTGAGCGCCTTCATCGGGTTCCAGGGATGAAACTCCTGGACGCCGGAAGCGTCAATGTTTTCGGAGACCTCGAGATCTTCGACGGCAGACTTGCTAGCGGGATGGTTCTTCGCGTCGTCCTTGGGCGGCCTGATATCGATTCTCGTATCATGGCTGGAGCTCTCCTCGGCCTCGCGATTGCGGGCCGCAGCCTGGTCCGAAGCCTTCTTGTCCGACGAATCCTGTGCCACCGAAACAGTCGTCAGCAGCGCCAGGAAAATAATTACGAATCGAATGCGCACGCCTCTATTGTATCGCCTCAGCGCGCGATCAAAGCAGGGCGTCCGTTACATGACCGGAGGCAGGAGAAAAGAGCCAGAAAAAAATCAGGCCGCCCACATGAAGGGACGGCCTGGTTTGGCAAAGTCCTCCGGGGAGGAGGAGAAAACTTACAGAGAAGACGGCGGATTCGCGCTTGCCGTCGGAGTCTGACTGCTGGGTTTCTGCTCTGGGGTCGTTCCGGCCCCAGTATTGGTCATCAGGCGGATATCCACGCGGCGGTTCTTGGCGCGGCCGTCGGCCGTCTTGTTCGTCTCCACCGGCTTATCCTTGCCCAGCCCGATCAGATAAATCTTGTAACCCGGGACGTTCTTCTCCGCCGCCAGGTACTGAATCACAGCATTGGCGCGGCGTTGGCTCAGATCGTAGTTGTACTCTGAGCTGCCCACTGAGTCGGTCGCGCCCTCGACCGTGATGATGTAGCCCTTGGTAGAGGCGACGCTGGCGGCTAGCTGATCGATGGCTTCCCTGGCATCCTTCGTAAGATTGTCTTTGTTGAATCCGAAATGCACCGCCGTCTCCACCACGGGGCGATAGTTATCGAGGTTGACGACCGCGTTGGTCAGAGCATCCACACGCTGGGTAGCGCTGTTCGCCGAGAGCTGTGCCTTATCGGCGTCGCTTCCCGCGGCCAGTGCCTTCTGGTCCACCTCTGCGGCACGAGCCTGCACGGCTTGGATACCGGTTTGGGCACGCTGATCGACATCCTTGATGTCTTTAGAATTCTTCGCGGTCAGGTCGTCGAGTTCATTGGTCTTGTTGATCAGCGGCGTGGTCTGTTGACGGACGTAATTCTTGCTTGTACATCCGATCGATGCGACCAGTGTCGCCGCCAGCATTAGGGTCAACGAAGTACGATTCATAAGTTGAGGGCTCCTTGCCCAAATATTGCTCGGTACCGATTCTCTGCGGATCCTGGTAGTAGTCGCTCAACTGGACCCACTCTCTGCTAAAGCACGAGGGATGCCATTTCTCGTTCTCCAAAAAAAATGCTAACTCATTTTATATCAGTGCCTTGCATGTGAGCTGTGGGAAACGCACCAACCAGGGTCCCAAGCAATCGTGGCATAAACCGTAGAATTTTTATACTGCTTGGTCTTTCTCTCGGCGAATTATGAGGCGCTGGAACATGGCTGCACCACCCGCTAGCGAAATATTTTGGACAGTCAGATAAGAACCAAGAAGGATGAGAAAGCGGATTGGCCATCCTCAATTCGCGATCTTATCCCAAGCCTTCTCAAACTGCGAAAACAGAGGCATCTCGCTCTTCTGCAACCCGCCACGCCCCATCACGCGCCAGAGATAGTTCTGCGAAGGCCCGCTGCGCCAATCACCGCTATGTCCATCATAGACAGCCAGCACATCCTCCGACGGACGAGACTCCACCATCATGATGATGTCGGCATCCTGCGGCCGATACACCACCGTGAGTTTGCCCCACTTATGGATTGCGTCTTGCACGCGAGCAATGGCAGCGCGGTCGTCAGTCAACAGTTGGGGATCGAATTGATCGCCATCGTAAGCCATTACGTACACAAAGCGGGCGTTGGCCAGAGTGCGCGGCAACTGCGGAGCGTTCCCCGCTGCGGCGGCAGTGCTCAACAACGCCAGCGCCAAACTCAGCAGCGCCATGGCAAAGATGTTCTTCTTCATATGAGTTACCCCC
>CZLA01000157.1_pt1 | contig 35554 bp, 27 predicted proteins | sample 1122381 | NCBI WGS metagenome assembly CZLA01 (sample SAMEA3539301, study PRJEB10725) | soil metagenome | biome: tundra; feature: field; material: soil | place: USA | collected 2010-05 | depth 0.15 m
GCTTCAGGCATGAATTAAATATAACGGAGATTTTGCGGAAGGTCAGAGGTGAGAGGTCAGATTGCAGAGGTGAAAATCAGCGGCCTTAACCTCTGCAATCTGACCTCCCACCTCTGACCTTTCTATTGCGCGCGTACGCGTCCGGCGGCTTCGGCGAGGATTTCCTGCGGCACTTCCCGCAGCGTGACGCAGAATTCGAACATCGGCGTTTCCGAGCCGCGCCCCCACCGGCCCACTTCCCAATGCGCGCGGACAAACTTCAGCTCCGGCCGCGCCGTAATATTAAGCAGCAGCGGAGCTTCCTCGCGATAAAACTTCTGCGGGAAAGCCGCGACCGGCTTGGCATCCCACGTCGCGCCATCCGCTGATCCGTGGATGATGACATCGAGTGATTCCTGCTCGATGATGTTGGTGATCCCGAGCGTCAGCAGAAACACTCGGCCATCGGCCCGACTCACATCGAGCGCAGGTCCATCTCCTTTGGCGTTGACCACCGTTTTTTCGGGAACGAGGAAGGCTTCCATCATCACGCGGAGATTCTAGCAGAGGCTCGGCGACTATGCTCTGAGATGGACACCGCTGGCGTCATCGAGCGTACGACTCGTCCAGAAACTGCCGCAGCACTGTTCCGACCAGCTCCGGTTGCTCCAACGGCGCGTAGTGTCCCGCCTTCGGGATCAATTTCAACTGGCTGCCCGCAATGTTCTGCCGCATCAATTCGCCGTCGGCTACGGTTGAGAGCACATCTTCTTCCCCGATTACGATCAGCGTGGCGACGTTGATGGTTTTCAGATCGGCGACCGAGTCGGGACGCTCCGCCATGCCGCGCTGCACCAGGCTGACATCCTCGGCCGACATTTTGCGCATCATGACGCGCGCTCCATCGACTATGTCTGGACGCGCCGCCACCGTTGTGCGACCCATCAGCTTCGGAATCATGCTTTCGATGAACGGCTCGGTTCCCTGCTCCAGCACGGCGGCCGCGGCCTTCAAACGATTTGCCCGGGCCTCCGCGGTATCGGGCTGAGGGCGCGTGTCAACAAGCGCGAGCGCACTCACACGCTCACGAAAGCGGCGCCAGAATTCGAACAGAATATATCCGCCGATGGAACATCCGACGAACGCGGCCTTGCCAATACTGGACGCATCGAGCACGCGGGCAACGTCGCTGGCGTGCTTTCGCATGAGGGCGGGGCCTTCGCCAATCTCCGAATCGCCGTGCCCGCGCAGATCGGGAAGAATCAACCGGTATCGCGATTCCAGCGCCGCGGCTACTGGATTCCAGAATTCGTGGTGGCAGGGAAAAGGATGGAGAAGAACGACCGGCGGGCCGTTCCCCCGAATTTCATAGAAGATCTCGGCGTCGTCGCTGCGCAAGCGTTCCATGGGAGGAGATTAGAACACAGTTTCATTCCCTGTTGATTCCCTGTAGAGACGCGGCTTGTCGCGTTTCCGCGGAGAGGGAGACGGGGCAAGCCCCGTCTCTACAGCGATGCCGTTGCCGGCTGTTGCGCCGATGCCGCCGGGATTAGCAGCGGTTCTTCGGGGATAATGATCCAAGCTAGCACGTAGGCTACGAAGCCGGGAAAGATGCCGGACACGAACGCAATGAAGAACCAGAGGATGCGCACGAGCGATATGTCGAGATCGAGATACTGAGCCAAGCCGGCGCAAACTCCCCCGACCTTTCTGTCATAGCGTGAACGCATCAGTTTTTTCGGCACGGGCGAAATCCCCACCACGTTGCCGCAGTGGGTGCAATAGCGACCCTCGTCAGCGATGACCTTGCCGCAAGCGTTGCAGTACATGGGTGTGTCTCCCTGTCTTAGGATACGACGATGGCGGGGAAAAGGTTCCAAGATCAGCTCTTGGCCCTTGGCTAAATGCTAAGAGCTAATGGCTAAGAGCTGCCTTCTACTCCCGGTAGGCGTCTTTCATTCTCCTGCGCGCCTTGTCCGCTTCGGCATTGCCCGAATTTGTGGCTACGACCGCTTCGTACTTCTTCACCGCCAAGTCCCGCTTCTGGAGCTGGTCATACATTTCGCCGGCTCCGAGATTCGCTTTCTGCAGCGATTCCGGATCGGCGCCCGTAACGTCACTGACCAGTTCGTAGGCCGCAGCCGCAGCCTGATATTTTTTCTCGCTACGCAACAGGTCGCCCAGTCCGACCGCCGCGATTTCGTAATGCAGACTGCCGTACTTTCCCTCTCGCCCGTTCTGCCACACCCGGCGATACTGTTCCTCAGCTTCGCCTGTCTTGCCGGACGCCCGCAGCAGGTTGGCCTGTTCCAACGGAAAAAGATAATTGTGCGGGAAGCGCGGACCGATTGCGTCGGCAATCTGAAACGCCTCGCCATAGCGGTGTTCGCGGCGCAGGAACACCATGAGCACAACCCCAGCGTCCACGCTGGTTTCGCCATTGGCCCGGTAGGCATCGTTCAGATACTGAATTCCCTTGTCTTTGTCTCCGCTCAATCCGGCGAGCGCGACGGCCATCTTTACCGCAAATGACAGGCTTCCCATCACGTAGTTGTGGGCGCCGACGACCAGCTTGGCGTCGGTGTACTGCGGAGCCAACTCGAGAACCCGTTCGTGATCGTGTCGAGCTCCGACCGCATTGCGCAGCGAAGAAAACCAGGCGCGCTCGATCAGTGCGGTGTAAAGCGCGAACTGTCCACGCGTAACGCCGCGGGCGTAAAGCATATCTGCGTTGTTCGCATTGCGCGCCAGTTCGGCGTCTTCCAGTTTCTCGGCTTGCTCCACCAGTTGCTTGATGCGCAGCTTCTGCGCGGGCTCGGCGGGACGGTGCGCTTGTCCGATGAAACTATCGTTCGCGTACTCCCCTGTATTCATCGCGCCCATGCGATAGAGCTCCCGTACCTGAATCGCGGAGAGCAGGTGATTCACGGCAAACGGGTCGTTCGGATGACGCGCCAGGATCTTCTCAAAATCCTGAATCGCCGCGTCGTATTCGAGGCTGTAGTAGTGCTCGAAAGCTGCTGCATTCAGGGGATCGGGCGGACGGAGTACGGTTGAACCCCCGGGGTCAGCGGCCAGACAAAAGCTGGCAAGGACTAGCAGGGCAAGGACCGGCAGCAGGATGGCGGTCAAAGCGGGGCGATGCCGGGAGAGGAAGAAAGACACGCAGCCTCAGTTTAACCGATTGGAGCTTTGTCCGGGATTCGTTTGGGCATGTGAAGACGGTAGCTTTCACCCATCAGCCTTCAGCCATCAGTTCCCGCCTGTCGGTGCACGCAAGGTTTGACTGAGAGCTGATAACTGATAGCTGATGCTTGCCAGGAACCAAACCGGGTACGTCCGCCTCGCGACCCAGTCGTGCAAACATGGGAAATTCGGGCTTGGACAGCGTAATTCTTGCCCTGCGAAGTGGCCGCCCTCCCCCCTGGCCAGCTCATAACTAGTCGTCTTTGCAATAACTTGCTTTGGTGATTCGCTTGCGATTCAAAATTGGGTCGGAAGAACACACCTTTATGGCAGAAGCAGTCGATCAGGCTCATCACGAATTTTGGCGGCCCCCCATGCCGGCATCCGTGGCAGTGGCCGGCCTGGAACGAAGCGCGACCTGCCGTTGCGGAACCGAGTTCATCGTCAGTTCACTCTACTGTCATGCTTGCGGCGTCGGCCGTTCCGATCTGGCGGTTAGTGTTGCGCGCACGCTGGAAATCCCTGGTCTTGCTGAACTCGCGACGCTCGGCGAGCGGCTCGGGCTTACGATGCCCGCCGTTATCGCTTTTCTGGCTGGCGTGCTCTGCGTTGTTGGAGCTCTGTCCGTCAGCGTATTCTTTAGCGCCCGAACCGTACTCGACTGGCAGGCCATCCAACTATGGCGGATCGAGTGGCTACTCGGGGCGGTCGCGGCTTTTGTCGCCGGCCATCTGCTCAAGAGATAGCTGCTGGTCCCCAGCGATTGGCCTTTGGCGTCTCGGCGCCACCTCCCACCTCCCACCTCCCTCGATCCTTCTTTTTTTCGCTCGCCACACATTGCGGAAATATTACATTGCTATGATCGCTAGGGGACCGCTCTAAGTGGGAGAATGTCTGAGCATGGAAGAACTGGCCAATGCAGTAACGCACGGGGTCGGGCTGGCACTCAGCCTGGTGGGTGCCGTGCTGCTGATTGTGGCTGCGGCCTGGAGCGGGAATGCCTGGGCTATCGTGAGTTGCTGCGTCTATGCGGCAACCCTGGTGAGCCTCTATGCGGCATCGACCGCGTTGCACAGCGTTTCGTCTCCCCACTGGACGCGCGCCCTGGAAACCATCGACCACTGCTGCATCTATCTCCTGATTGCGGGAACCTACACGCCGGTCTTGCTGGTCAGCCTGCGCGGGGGCTGGGGCTGGACGCTTTTCGGCCTCGTCTGGGGAATCTGTTTTCTGGGCGTACTCATGAAGGTGCGCTGGTTCGAGCACGTCCATGTGCGGAGGATCTCGACGCCGCTCTACATCGCCATGGGACTGCTCGGGCTGATTGCTTCCAAGCCACTGCTATTGGCGGTACAAGCCCCTGGACTCCTTTGGCTGTTAGTGGGTGGAGCCGCCTACATTGCCGGGGTTGGATTCTTCGTATGGCGGCGGCTACCTTATAGTCACGCGATCTGGCACGTGTTCGTGCTGGCAGGAAGCTTCTGCCATTACCTTGCGATTTACTACTATGTGGTACCCCGACAGGGATAGACCGATCTCCGCTGTCATCCTGATCTGGCGAATTTACCGGACACGACGCTAGTTCATTTTCGCGGCGACTTCAGTTTCGTGAATGGGCGTGCTCCCCTTGAGCGACGATGGTGCTAGTCCGCCGTTGCTGGCTCATGCGGTAGAGGTGATGCAGCGGCCCGACTCCCTTACCCAGCGGATAGGCATTCACAATCGCAGCCGAAACATAAACCTTGGAAAGCAGAACCGCCTCGGGTAGTCCGCGCCCGAGTGCCAGGTGACAGGCCAGCGCCGTAGCGAACGCACATCCGGTGCCGTGCGTGGAATTCGAGCGCAGAAGGTCTGCCTTGAAAACTTCCGTTTCCGTGCCTCGGACCGTAGTGAAGCTGAGGAGATCGATGGCCTTTCCCAGATGGCCTCCGGTCACGACGACATTCGCCGCTCCAAGAGAGTGCAGACGAGCAGCCGCGTCGCGCATCTGCTCGAGATTGGTGACCGCCATTCCAGTCAGGGCGCTGGCTTCATCGAGATTTGGCGTTACCAACTCCGCCAGTGGAAGCAGCCTCTCAATCAATAGCCGGGTCCCCACCGCATCCAACAGATCCGCTCCAGAACTCGATCGCAGAATCGGATCCAGCACCACGTGCGGCAGCCGTGCCCGGCCCAAAAAATCCGCGACCACCTCGACCACCTGCTCGTTTCCCAGCATACCGATGTGGACGGCTTCGACAGTCAGGTCGGAAACCAGCTCCTCCAAGGTCTCGGCGATGATTTTCGGATCGACGCCTTCGACCCGCCGCACCCCTTGGGTCGACTGGACCGTCAGCGCCGTAATGCAGGAAACGCCATAGCATTCATGGGCCGCGATCGTCTTGATGTCGGCAGTAATGCCAGCGCCCGAGGAGGGATCAAACCCGGCGATCGTCAACACCAGCGGTGGGGTTACAGGCATGCCGTCACTCTAAACCCAAAATCAAAACAGGGAAACACCACTTCCGGGCTTTTTCGATCTGACGGTGCAAACGGTGGCGTTGAATCCAATAGCCTGAAATTTGCGGTTTCAGGGTTACTAATGAGTAATCATATTTCACCGCAAACAACTGATTATAATAGGCTTGCGATCATTCTATCGCAAGTCTAACATTCAATAGCAGGTTGCAAGAATTCCGCGAATCCCGAAAACCCACGTAGTAGCTACTAAGTAATCCCAACTACTGACTGCTTTCAATGACATACGGCTATAAATCCATATTTTTCATGGGGCTAAGTCTTTGATTATGTACTATTTAGTTAATTGCGTCGCGGGTTTTTCCATTGACAGGCATGCCTGGCCCCGTTAGCATTTTGAGATCGTTTGACCAAAGGAGCATACGACCCGAAAACGACTTTCTCGATTGATGAGGTAACTGAATGCGACGACGTTTAGCCGAAGGCCTGGCGGTGGTTTTATCCGTCGCCAGTCTGGGGGCCGGAGCCGCATCCAGGCCAAGCAGCCTGGAAGCCGCCAAGGTCACACAGCCACTGGTCATTGAGACCGGAGGGCACAAAACCCGAAGGACCAACAGCCCGAAGTCGAAGGCGTATCAAGTAGGCACCGCGTCCTGGTATGGACAGCAATTCGAGGGCAGGCAGACAGCCAGCGGAGAACCCTTCGAGATGCGCGATTTCACGGCCGCTCACCCCAGCCTTCCGCTGGGCTCGTTCGTCAAGGTCACCAACCTGAGGAACGGCAAGGTCGTGGTGGTACGCATCAATGATCGGGGTCCCTTTGTGGACGACCGGATCATCGACGTTTCCTACAACGCCGCGCGCGCACTGGGCTTCAAAGAACGTGGTGTGCAGAAGGTCCGCCTGGACCTCTACCAGCCCACGAATTCCCGTCCAACGACGGTGGCGCTGCTGCAACCCGTAGCCAAGCTCCACTAAACCCGATACACTCGGCAACAAGTCGAGAACGAAGGTTCGACATCGACCTTCGAAAAACATGGACCCGCGCCAGCGTCTCATCGTTGCCTTGGATGTGTCTACGGCGGCCGCCGCCCGGAAGATCGTGGCGGCCGTCGGCGACTCTGCCCTCACCTACAAAGTAGGCATGCAGCTCTATACGGCCGAAGGCCCTTCCATCGTCCGCGATTTGGTGGATTCGGGCCGCCGCGTCTTTCTCGATCTCAAATATCACGACATCCCGAACACCGCAGGAGCAGCCGTGCGCGAGGCCGCTCAGCTGGGCGTTAGCATGCTCACCGTTCACGCCTCCGGAGGCGGCAAGATGTTGCGAGCTTCCGTCGACGCCGCCCAGGCAGCCGAACACGACGTAATCGTTCTGGCCGTCACGGTGCTGACCAGCCTGGATGACGTCGACCTGGGTATGATTGGACTCCGCGGTGGAGTGCTCGATCAAGTCCGAAGGCTGGCCGCTCTGGCGCTTTCGAACGGATGCAAAGGCGTGGTCGCTTCGGCACACGAAGCCGCCGCCCTGCGCGAGGAGTTTGGCCGTGACTTCGCCATTGTGACACCAGGAGTGCGCCCTCCGGGCAGCGGACACGACGATCAGGCGCGCGTCGTAACCCCAGCCGAAGCCATTTCCGCTGGAGCCTCGCACATCGTCGTCGGGCGCCCGATCACCGAAGCCTCCGACCCGGCAGCGGAGGCACGGGCGATTTTGGGGCAGATCGGGTAGATGCGAGTTCTCGGTTCTCAGAAAAAGCAAAAAAGGCGCGACGATTTGCCGCGCCTTTTCCGCTGGTGTGGGGCCGGTTTTACTGACCACTCATCACGGACAACTTCTTCTCACAGCTTTTCAAAAAACTCACAACCCGAGCACGAAATGTAGATTCCGCCGGGCACGCCGCGCTCGCGATCTTTCATGCGCTTGACGATGCGCGTTTCCTTGCCGCACTTGGGACATGCGGTCGATTTCGTGGTGTCCATGACCTTTTTCCGGTCGGCTGTCTTTGCAATTTTCGCCATTTTGTTTCTCCTGACAGGAATGTGCCGTCAGCCCGAAGGCCGCGGTTCTACCTGGTAATTGGGGAGTATCGTCGTTGGGTGATCTTCATTGCGTGATCAACGAACGCCGGCCCATCACGAATCGGCCCGGCAGGATCAACCCGCGCGGAAGCAGTGCACTGTTACTCGCCTCCAGAATCTTACACGAATTGCAGCCGCGAGGTGCGACTGAAGCCTTCGGCAGCTCTGCTTCTTGATGTCCGTGCGCCCAGCCGCGCGCGAAAAAAAGCCCCGCATCTCTGCGGGGCTGGTTCATCGCAAGTAGACGATCTTACTTGCCGGTGCCCGTCAGACTCGAAGTCTGCGGGCTATTGCTCGCGCTATCGCTCACCTTCAACGTCCCCGTCCTCGTCCCCGTTGCGGTCGGCTTGAACACCACGCTGATTGTGCAATTGGACTTGGCGGCCAGACTCGTCGTGCAGGTCGTCGTGGAGACACTGAAGTCCCCGCTCGTCGAGATCACGATGCTGTTGAGCGTTACGTTCTGTTTGTTGGTAAGGGTAAACACCTTCGCTGGACTCGTCGTCCCCACCGTCCGCGCCGGGTAGGTCGCGCTGGCAGGTGTCAACGTGGCCTGGGCAATGCCGGTGCCGGACAGTGGCACAGTTTGTGGACTGTTCGAAGCATTGTCGGTGATCGTTAGGTTCCCGGTGCGCACTCCAACCTGCGTCGGAGTGAAGGTCACCTTGATCACGCAACTCTTTCCCACGGCCAAAGTGCTGCCGCAGGGCTTCGTGCTGCTCGCCTGGGCGAAGTCACCACTGGTTGCGATCTTGCTGATGTTCAGCGTCGCGGTCCCGGTGTTGCTGACGGTGACCGACTTCGCGGCGCCGGTCACGCCCACGACGACGTTGCCCCACGTCAGCGAGGTTGGTGTCAGAGTGACGACCGGGCTGCCACCGCTAGTGTTCACGGTGAGACTGAGCGTTGTGGTATTCGTCAACGAACCCGACGTTCCGGTGATCGTCACCGTGACCGTTCCCGTAGCCGCTGTGGCGCTGGCGGTCAAGGTCAGCGTACTGGTTGAAGTTGTAGGATTCGGGCTGAAGCCTGCCGTCACGCCGCTGGGCAAGCCAGACGCAGAAAGCGTCACGCTGCCATTAAAGCCGTTCAGCGGGGTGATGGTGATGGTGCTCGTCCCGCTGCTGCCTTGCGTGATGGTCACGCTGTTCGGCGAGGGCGAGAGCGTAAAGTTTGGCGACGAAGATCCAGCCAGTGCATTGATCAGGCCGGCCCCGTTAGGACTGCCCCACCCGGTCACCAGATCGTAGCCCGTGACGGCCGAGAATCCGCCATTACTGCCGCTCGTGATGTCATGGAAAGCGGCGCCGTAGCCCGACCCCAATCCGATGTTGTAGATGGCCGGATTCACGAAGCCGAGGGGCGGATTGCCGTTGGCAATCGCTTGTTGATTGACGAGAGCCATAAAGCCGGCCCACATCGGCGCAGCGAAACTGGTCCCGCCATAGCCTCCAACACAGGCCCTTTGGTCGGCACAAACGTAAAAGTCTTGATTGGCTTCCCCGGCGACGTCCGGGACATTGCGCAGCGTTTTCGAGCCCTTGTTGGAGGAGTTAATCACGCCCGTAAGCTGCTGCCAGGCGGGAATCGGAATGGAGTCCGGGGAAATTCCGCCGCCGCTGTCGATCCATGCGGTCTCCGAACTCCAGGGGCCGCCCGCTTTGGTCACTTGTAAGTCCGTGCCGCCCACTGCCGTAACATAGTCGTCTTCCGCGGGGTAGTAGAAAGGTCTCGATGCGCTAGGGTACGAACCGCCGTCGCCAGAAGCCACGAAGAAGTTCTGCCCCTGCGCCGCAAATTTCTGGTAGTAGGGGTCGTCGCTTGCGGGGTCCGCCGGCGACCAGGCCCACGAACAGCTGATTTGCAGGCTCAAAGGAGAGGCCGTAGTCATCGCGCTGAGACAGGCAGTTTCGTCGAAATTGGAGCCGTCGCCGCACACGTACATATAGAGCATGGTCGAGCCTGGGGCCATGCCCATCGCTTGAGTCATGTCCAGCGTCTGCTCCGCATCGTCGCAGCCGGGAGCGCGGCAAGCCGTGCTGAATCCACCCGTGGAAACGAGAGTGGGAGTGTAAGGTTCTGTTTGCGCAACGTTCTTATAGTAGGTGGTCAGGTCGGCCAAATCGGTGCCTGCCAACTCGAGCAGGGCGATGTTCTGGCCGGTGCCGGTGAGGGACGACGTCCCGAGGTAGGCGGCGCGCATGTCGCTACCGCAATAATAGCCGCCAGGACACGAACCCTTGACGACATTCGGAATTGCGCGGGAATCCCTATGCCGGTAAAGGGGACGCGGGATCGAATAGTTGTCCAACCCCGAGATGTGCCACAGCGAGAACGGCAAATCCACTGTGGGCTCCCGGTCCGGCGCAAAGAATGTGCGGTTTTCCGTCGGATGCTGGTAGATGCCCATGGTCACATGGAGCGCTGTCTCGATGGCCGCTACCGAGCCCTTGAGCTGCACGTCCATACCATCGCGGGAGCCGCCAACGACCGTAAAGCCGTTCGTTTCCGCGAAACGAATCACCGCGTCATAATCTTCCTGGCTGGGACCAAACCTCGCGGTAAATTCTGGCACCGTCAGAAAGTGCCGGTAGGAGGGGCTGGAAGCATCGTAGAGGTCTTGCAAGAAGTTAACCAACTCCGGTTGATGGCGCAGGGGCAGAACAATGTCGAAGCGCATGGACTGTGCTGCTGGGAGCCGTCCGATGGACTGCGCCTGCCCACTCACCGTTGCTTCACGCACATGGCGCGTCAACAGGAACTGCGGTTGCGCCTGGGAAACGATATTCGCGGCCAACACCATCGCGACTACGGCGAGAGAGAATATGCTTAATTTTCGAATCACAATTTCTCCTTTTTCGGGTACCAAAGTCTGAGAGGATACTTCCGGTCTGTAGCATGGACTCACGTCTGCTGAACATGGTTGATTGCGTCGCGAGTAGCAGCTCTTTGCATCCGACAACAACGCTCAATCGCGCATGCAATCGCCCGGCGTGCTCGCAGAAGTATACAGCGAAAAACTTTTGCCACAAGGGAAAACCCAGTGAGATCGGTAGGAATTTGTGACCACGCGCAACGATCAGTGCTAGTAGTGCCTAAGTGCAGTACTAAGGGTGTTCTTAAGCGCATTTCATTTCAGGTTATCTATATTTCGTCAGTTGAGCGGCCCGGGTTTGCGCTGTGGTTCTTGGCGATCATCGCACATCAAGATGTGACTCATTTCACTGACAGAACGCACTCATTTGTGTCCAATCGGTGAACGCAGATTCAGAAGGACTGTCGTGTGAAATAGATTCAGACGGGGGAGGACGCTTCCATGTGCGAAGCAAACAAGGTACTACTTCGACGCGTGATCGAGGAACTCTTCAATAAGCACAATGTGGCCCTTATTGACGAACTGTATCCGGACTGTATATTCCGCGCACCGGCGGTAGGAGAACTCAGGGGCGAGGCTTATAGACAATTCTTGACCTCAGTGCTTGCGGCCTTTCCCGATGGCCGATGGACGGTTGAGGACCAAGTGAGCGAAGGTGAGAAGGTGGTGACCCGTTGGAGCTTCACTGGCAACCATCGGGGGGAGCTCATGGGAATTGCCCCCACCGGCAAGCAGGTGATAACAAGCGGTGTGATGATCGACCGCATTGTCGGGGGAAAGATCGCTGAGGAGTGGGAGGAATGGGATACCCTCGGCATGATGCAGCAACTCGGCGCTATCCCGCCGTCCGGCAGGGTCGCATAACGAGTCGGAACAAACACCATGCCGCCCGATGCTTAGACGTATCGTCGTCGTTGTTTCCACAGACTGTGGCTAAATCAAAGCTCATCGACGGATTCAATTCGATGGAGGCGCTGTCTCGACCAAAAGACGGGGCCGCTTGCGCAGCCCCGTCAGTGAAGCGGTTCAGAGGGTTCTTTTGGTTACTTACCCGTACCCGACAGTGGCACCTGCTGCGGGCTGCTCGCGGTGTTGTCGGTGATCGTGAGGGCTCCCGTGCGCAATCCTTTTTGCGTCGGGGTGAAGGTGACCTTGATCAGGCAACTTGCTCCCGCCAGCACCGTGCTGCCGCATTTCTTCTTGCTGGTGAAGGAAAACAGGGCGAAGTCTCCGCTGGTCGCGATGTTGCCGATGTTCAACGTCGCGACTCCCGAGTTGGTGAGAGTGGCGGTCTTGGCGCCGCTCGTCACACCCACTACCACCTTGCCCCACGTCAGCGAAGTCGGCGACAGAATGACGGCCGGACCACTCGCGGTCACGGCCAGGCTCAACGTCGTCGTCGAAGTCAGGCTGCCCGACGTGCCCGTGATGGTCACGGTGGATGTTCCCGTGGTCGCGAGGCCGCTGGCGGTCAAAGTCAACGTGCTGGTTGAGGTTGCGGGATTCGGAGTAAACCCCGCCGTCACGCCGCTCGGCAGACCGGAAGCGCTCAAGGTGACGCTGCCGTTGAAACCGTTCAGCGGAACAACGGTGATGGCGCTGGTGGCGCTGGCGCTCTGGGCAACGGTTACTGCGTTCGGGTTCGCATTCAGGGTGAAATCGGGATTACCCAGGCAAACGGGAAAGACGAACGACCCGATGCGTGTACTCCAGTTGAAGGCTCCGTTGGTTTTTTGGTACTGGTTTGTGTACCAGAAGGTGCAATCGTCGGTCGGGTCAACCTGGATGCCGCTGTAATCGCCCCAACGGTTGAGGCCGTGGTTTTGGGAACCGGTGCCTTCGACGATACTGTTTTCCGACTCGAGCATGCCCGAAGCATCGCTGGGAAGGCGGCCGGTGAAGCGAATCGCGGGATGGATGATGCTGCTGGAAGCGCTGTAGCCGATGGCGATATCGGCATTCCGATCTTCCGCAATGCTTCCCATCCAACGATATGTGCTATCGGGAGCAAAGGTTCCCTGCTGATTAAGGGTTACGTTGCCGGCTGGGTCATAAAGCTCATACCAGCGGAAAGCTACCTGACCTCCGCTGGTGCCGACGGCATGGTTGGCCACCGCCCGGTCATGATCGGAGAAATGACGAACCGGGAAGCGGTACATCAAGCGATCACCGAGGGTGTCGAGAGGTTGAATGGTTTGAACTTGCGGAACGCAGACGCCACCATTGCCGCAGGCCAGGTTGTCGTTCGCGACATTGATGATCGTCGGGCCAGTGAGAGTCGCGGTGCCGGACGCGAAGTTCAGAGTGAGCCTGCGGAGGTAAAGTTGACCGGGGTTGCTGTTCTTCCAGTTGAGGAACAATCCGGGAGTGCCGTCGGCGGGAGGGGTCGGGCCGTCGTTGTCGGATGGCAAGTAGCTGCCCTCAGTGTTGGGAGTCTGTTGACAAAGCAGGGAGGCAGTCGCGTCTCCAGCCAAGGCCTTGGTGCGGTCAAAACCGCACAGGCCGGCACCCGCGAAACCCACGCCGCTCTCGAAGTTATTGAAGGCGAGCAGATAGGCGCTGTTACTGGCCGTCGGCCAAACGCTCGCTTTGTCATAGTCGTTCAGATTGGCGCCAAAATCGAAAGCGTAGAGATAGTAAGATCCGGTCGGGTCGTTGGTTTTCGATACCCCATAGCACTCGGAGAAACTGGAGCCGATGCCGATTTCGGCGATGACCCAGCGGTCGGCCTGGCGGTCATAGAGGGCGATGGGATCGCTGGAGCCAGCAGCACAGCTGCCGCCCAGCGCGGAAAAGAAGGTTATGAAATTGGTTGGTCCGGAAAGAAGAGCACCGGTCTTGCTGTAAACCCCAAACTGGACGTTGACGGTCTGGAGAATGTGGTTGGGCCCGACCGCCAAGTTGTCATCGGAAGGGGCCCAGCCGTTCGCGCCGACGCCGTCGAAGTCGATGCCCCTGGTGGCATTCACCGACGGAAGAACTCTCTTTTGGAGCGCCCGGTCCACTTTGACGGGAGGGCCGTGGTGGCTGCTAAGCGGGCTCGGCCGGACCGGAAGAACATCCTTTTGAGGCATCGTTTCCATGATCGGCATTTCCGATACGGGGCCGGAGACAGCGAAAGCGTCTGGATGCATCACAATTGTTTTGTTGGCGTGTTGGGCAAAGGCTTGGGATACGATCAGCGCGAGGCCACACAGAGTTCGAACAGACGCGAATTGGCTAACCATTGATTCCTCCTCGATTAGAGCCTCGGGGATGGCATCGGGGAGTGGAGAAGGGCAACCAGCGACCATTACTCCACAGAGCGAAGGCTGAGCGGCTCCGTACAACCGACGCCACTCAAAATACAAACCGACAGCGGGAGGCAGTATATACGATCTCGACTCTGGTATGCCAACCCGAAAAATGAAGCGGGGCGCGGGATTCGGGCTGCCGCTTCCAAAAAAAAGGGGCCGCTTGCGCAGCCCCGTTTGCAGATCAATTTGACGCGTTTTCGGTTACTTGCCCGTGCCCGTCAGTGGCACCTGTTGCGGGCTGTTCGGAGCGTTGTCGGTGATCGTGACGGCACCCGAACGTAGCCCGATCTGAGTTGGCGTGAAGGTAACTCTGATCTTGCAATTTTTTCCCGCCGCCAGCGTGCTGCCGCAAGGCTTCAGTCCGGTCGTCAGGGCAAAGTCGCCGCTGGCAGTGATGCTACCGATATTCAGCGTTGCGGTTCCAGAGTTGGTGAGAACGACGACCTTCGGTCCTTTCGTCGTACCCACCAGCACCGCCCCCCAAGTGAGCGAGGTCGGTGCCAGCGTAACCACTGGACCGCCGCCGGCAGTCACGGTGAGTTGCAGCGTCGTCGTAGCCGTCAGGCTGCCCGACGTGCCCGTGATGGTCACGGTGGATGTCCCCGTGGCCGCGGTAGAGCTGGCTGTCAGAGTCAAGGTGCTGGTTGAAGTTGTGGGATTCGGGCTGAACCCCGCCGTCACGCCGCTGGGCAGACCGGAAGCGCTCAAAGTGACGCTGCCAGTGAACCCGTTCTGCGGGACAACCGTGATGGTGCTGGTGCCGCTGCCACCCTTCGCCACGCTTAGAGCGCTCGGCGTCGCGGTGAGGCTGAAGGAGGGAGTGCCCGAGCAAGCGTTGAAGGCGAACGATGAGATGCTCGTGTGCCAGTTGAAGGTACCATTGGTTTGCTCGTACTGGTCTACGTACCAGAAGGTGCAGTCGTCGCTAGGATCAACGACCATAGCGGTGTAGTCACCCCAACGGGCGAGGCCGGAAGTTTGCGATCCGCTGGGTTCGAGGATGCTGGCTTCCGACTCCAGCGTGCCCAAGGCGTCACTGGGTACACGGCCGGTAAAGCGGACGGCGGGATGGACCGTGGTACTGGATGCGCTGTACCCGAGCCCGATATCTGCGTTCTTATCCTCGGCCATGCTTCCCATCCAGCGATGGGTGCTATCCGGGGCGAAGGTGCCTTGCTGATTCAGGGTTACGCTGCCGGCCGGGTCATAAAGCTCGTACCAGCGAATTGCGACCTGGCCCAAGTAGCCGACGGCGTGGTTGACTACCGCCCGATCATGATCGGCGAAGTGCCGGATGGCAAAGCGATACATCATCCGGTCGCCGAGAGTGTCCAGGGTTTGCGTTGTGCTGGGCTGGGGAACGCACTGGCCCCCATTGCCGCAGGCCAGGGAGTCGTTGGCCACGCTGATCGTCGTCGCCGCCGAGAGAGTGGCCTTGGCCGTGGCGAAGTTCAGCGTGAGCTTGCGGAGGTACAACTGGCCAGGATTGTTGTTCTGCCAAGTAATGAAAAGGCCGGGCGTCCCATTCGCTGGAGCCGTCGGGCCATCGTTATCCGAGGGAAGATAACTCCCCTCGGTACTGGGAGTCATCTGGCAGAGTTGCGCTGCCGACGCGTCTCCCGCCAGCATCTTGGTGCGGTCTAGACCGCAGAGGTCCGCGCCCAGGAAGCTGGAGCCAAAAATGTTGTAGCTCGCCAGGTAGGCACTATTGCTGGCGGTGGCCCAAACGCCCAATTTGGGGTAGTCGTTTAGGTTCGAGCCAAAAGAATAACCGTAGAGGACATAGGCCCCGGTCGGATCTTTGGTCTTGGAGACGGCAACGCACTCCGAGATGGTGGCACCGGCGCCGATGTAACTGATGAGCCAGCGGTCGGCCGGCCGGTCATAGAGCACGACGGGATCGCCATACGTGCCCGAGCCGCAGTCGCCGGCAAGCGGAGCAAATAGGGCGAGGATATTGGTTGGGCCCGCAAGAAGCGCTCCGCTCTTGTTGTAGACCGCGAATTGCACGTTGACGGTCTCCACGATGTGGTTGGGACCGACGGCCATGTTGGAATCCGAGGGCGCATAGCCGGGCGAGGTGATGCCATCGAAACGGATGCCTTGGGTCGCCGCAACGGCGGGCAGGACTTCCCTCTGCACGGCCGTGTCTTCGGCTTGCGCGGAACCGGCGCCGGCTTTGTTGCGCAGCGGACTCGGCTTGGGTTCAGGAGTCTCGCGGCCCGGGATCACCGAAAAATCGAGAGGGAGTTCCGACACCGGCTGCGAAATTCCGAAGGCCGATGGACGAGTGACGATTGTTGTGTTCTTGCCAGTCTTGGCAAAGGCCAGGGTTGTCAGCGCCAGGCCACATAGCGTGAGAGTCCGAAGTACCGTTCCTACACGAACCATAGTTTTATCCTCGTTTGATTTTCGTTATCGCGTGCATCGCATCAAATTTTTTCACAAACAGCCTTGCTTTTGAACTTGGTAAAACTTTGGCGTCGCTAGCTTCTTGCCTGCTTGGAATGTTGCTTGCGCCAGATTTTTGTTGAAAAAAAACGGGGCTGCTTGCACAGCCCCGTCAGTAAAGCGGTTCAGCGTGCGGTTATTTGCCGGTGCCCTTCAGACTCGCGGTCTGCGGGCTATTGCTGGCGCTATCCGCCACGCTCAACGTCCCTGTCCTCGCCCCAACGGCGGTTGGCGTGAACACTACGTTGATGGTGCAAGTGAACGGGCCGCCCAGACTCGGCGGGCAGGTCGTCGACGAGACACTGAAGTCTCCCGTCGTCGAGATCACGATGCCGGTGAGCGCCGCGGTCTGTTTGTTGGTAAGGGTGAACACCTTGGCTGGACTCGTCGTCCCCACCGCCCGCGCCGGGTAGGTCGCGCTGGCAGGTGTCAACGTCGCCTGCGGCCCGCCGGTGCCGGACAGTGGTACCGTCTGTGGACTGTTCGAAGCGTTGTCGGTAATCGTAAGGTTCCCCGTACGCAAGCCCAACTGGGTCGGAGTAAAGGTAACCTTAATTTTGCAATTGGCTCCCACCGCGAGCGTGCTGCCGCAGGGCTTCGAACTAGGCGTTTGAGCAAAATCGCCGCTGGTCGTGATGCTGCTGATGTTTACTGTCGCGGTCCCCGTATTGGTGACCGTAACCGTCTTCGGCCCGCTGGTCACGCCCTGAACGATCGTGCCCCACGTTAGAGACGTCGGAGACACAGTAACTGCTGGGCCGCCAGTGCCAGTGACAGTGAGGCTCACCGACGTGGTTGCCGTCAGACTACCCGACGTGCCCGTGATGGTCACGGTAGATGTTCCCCGGGCCGCCGTAGCGCTCGCGGTCAGCGTCAAGGTGCTGGTTGTGGTTGTCGGATTCGGGCTGAATCCTGCCGTCACCCCGCTGGGCAGACCGGAGGCGCCCAAAGTGACGCTGCCGTTGAAACCGTTCGCCGGAACAACCGTGATAGCGCTCGTGCCACTGGCACCTTGCGCCACGCTAACGGTGCTCGGGTTTGCGGTCAGGGTGAAGCTCGGGCTCGTACTACTATTCACGGTGAGGCTCACGGTGGTGGTATGAGTTAAGCTGCCCGACACGCCGGTGATGGTCACAGTTGACGTCCCGGTAGCCGCAGTCGCGCTCGCCGTCAGGGTCAACGTGCTCGATGTGGCGGTCGGATTCGGAGCGAACCCGGCGGTCACGCCGCTCGGCAGGCCGGAGGCGCTCATAGTGACGCTGCCGGCGAAGCCATTCAGCGGATTGACTGTGATCGTGCTCGTGCCGCTGTTGCCCTGCACAACGGTCACAGTACTCGGATTGGCGGTCAAGCTGAAGTCCGGCGTCCCACCCGCGCAACCCGGGAAGCTGAACGTGCCAATGGCGGTGCTCCAGTTGAATCCACCGCTGACCTTTTCATATTCCTCGGTGAACCAGAAGGTGCAGTCGTCGGTTGGATCGACGGTCACCGAACTGTAGTCGCCCCAGCGGTCGCCGCCGCCTGTCTGCGATCCCAAACCGGCCTTCAGCACCACTTCCGATTCCAGTGTGCCCGCCGCGTCGCTAGGTACGCGACCAGCATAGACCAGCGAAGGATACTGACCCGAGGCTGTCCCGGATCGGCTGAAGCCAACGGCGATGTTCTGGTTCGCATCCATCGCAATGGCCGGCATCCAGCGATACTGCGAGTCCGGCGCAAAGGTTCCGGATTGGAACATGGTGGGAGTCGTCTCAGGATTGTGGATTTCGTACCAGCGCACACCGCCAGTGCTGCCCGCCACGATCGAGTGGCTGGTGAGCAGCGTCGTGTGATCGCCGAAATTGCGGTACACCAGTCGATACATCAACCGGTCTCCCAGGGACTCCAGCAAATCGCTGCCCGTCGTGGGCTGCTGCACGCAACGTGAGCGGGTTTGGGTATTGCACAGCGGCGTGAAGGCGGCTACCGGAATGATGGTCGGGCCGGTAAAGGTTGTATTCGTCGGAGTCACGAAATCAACGTGGAACTTGTACATGTAAAGGTTCGCGGCGCCCGTGGGATCCAACTCCATTACGAAATTAGGCGTACCCGCAGCCGGCGGTGTGGCCCCGTCCAAGTCAGAAGGCAACATACCAAACTCGGTGTTACCCCGTTGGAAGCACTGAATGGTAGCAGCAGCGCCCGTTAGCATCTTGGAGCGGTCCGCCGCGCAGACGTTCGCACCGACAAAGGAGGATCCCGCGAGATTGAAATTGTTGAATGTGAAGTAGTAAGCGTCTGGCCATACGCTCATCTTCGGATAGTCGGGGAAATCGCTGAACGCAAACGCATATCGATTGTAGGCACCGGTCGCATCGGCAGTCTGGGATACGGCGACGCATTCATAATCCGAGCCGAAGCTGTTGATGGCAAACTGGCTGACGACCCAGCGCTGCGCAGCCGCGTCAAATCTTACGATTGGATCGCCGCTGTTGTCGGCCTGACATGATCCGCCGAATCCCGACCAGAATGAGTTTCCGGCGAGCGGACCCAGAACGGTGTTGCCTTTCTTATCGAAAACCTGGTACTCGAGGTTGATGTATTGGACGTATTGCGTCGTGCCCGGCGCACCGTCGTTGTCGGGAGGCATGCAGTTGCAAAAGAAGTTGTCGCCCACGCCGGCACCATCGAATTCCAAACTGAAGTTCGGCGTCTGCAGGCTTGGAGAATTCCCTGCCGTCTGAAGAACCGGGTCTTTCTGAACCTTGTTGCTCCAATTGTGATTGGGATTGACGTTGTTTTCGATCTCGTGCTCGGAGGGCAAGCTGTATTCGGGGAGCAGCGGCGCGATTTCGCGAAGCAGCGGTCCGGTATCGTGTTTGAATTCCTTGATGACAATGGGTCCCTTAGTCACCACTTTGGATGGTTGAGCGAATGTCGGCAGCGCCAGACAGATCATCATCAGGAATGCCGCGAATGCAACGCGTTTGGTCGTCACTTGTTCCTCCTTATTTCTTTCCCCCAACCATGTCGGATGGGTCGTAAATGCCTTCAAACTCCAACACCACGGTCTCATCGGCTTCGAGCTTTCCTTCGTAGGTGCCGCCGCCTTTGATCCCTTTCAACTTTCCCGTACCGCGCATCAGACTCCAGCGCCCTTTAACAGTCGCCGGACCCTTTTCTCCCAAAACCTGCCCCATCCTCTGCATCGTTACCTTTTCGCCATTGTCCAGCGTGTCCGTTTCGAAACTATGGGTATGAAGCCCGCCTTCCATTTTTTCCGCGAAAGTTACCGCCTCGCCGTCCTTGGTCTTCGCGCCCAGAATCACCATCGGCTCCGTCCATGTGCACTTGCGCTTGGCAAGTTGCAGAGCGTGTCCGGGACGATCCGGAACTTCGATCGCGTATGCCGGATCGGGTTTGTCGCAGCGAACTTTGCCACCGACTTTGACAAAATTGCCGCTGGCCTCGGTTTTCTTTGACTCTTTTTCTTTGCCTTTATCTTTATCGCTGTCTTTGTCCTGAGCCATCCCCAAAATAGAAAGTGCAAAGAGGAACAAGATAAGGCGGGGGAGGGATCTTCGGGGCCGGAACTTCCTCACGTCAAACATTCGTTGGTTCATCCTCATTGTCTGCTGAACAACTGCAGTATCGTTCGAGAAACACTGTGGTAGTGCTGAATTCCGCGATCGCAAACACCAATCGCGATGGATCAAAACCCGCTGGGGCGTGGGCGGGAATTTTTGGTCTACTACCGCGCCTAGTTTTATACATTGGTTTTCCAGAAAAGGCAAAGCAAAATCGGCGCGCAGCGCGCTTTGCAGCTATGTTGAACTTAGTTGCACATCGGAGATGAGAAAACTGACACTTTTTGACGACTAGCGAAAAGCGCGAAGGGAAAAAGCCTGCAAAACAGGGCGCATCTCAGTCCAATAGCGGAGGCGCTAGCCATGGACCGCGCTCCGCTTCAAGCTTCGCGGCGACCGCCAGCACCACTTCTTCCTCCCATGGCCGTCCGACGACCTGCACGCCGATCGGCAACCCCTCTTCGGAGTAGCCCATCGGAACCACCGCCGCAGGAAAGCCCAGCAAGTTAAACCACTCGCAATAGCTCCAGGCATCGAGATACTTCACCGTTTTCCCTTCCACCTGCCACTCCCGTTCGCCATGACGAAAAGCAGGGATGGCCGCGGTGGGGCAAATCAGCACGGGATATTTTCGCATCTGCAGGAGAATCTTCTCGCGCACGACATCGCGTCCCAGCCACGCGGCCAGCAGCGACTCGCCAGTGTGCGCTGGCGCAGCAGAGGTCCAAGTTTGGAACTCGCGCAGAATCGGGCTCAGTTCGGATTCGTGGCCGCGTAATATGGGTTCCAAAATCATTCCTCCGGCTGTACCAAAAAACTCCCACCATCGCTGACGCGCTTCTTCGAGCCCCTCAGGACGAAAAGGCTCGACACGAAATCCGCAGCCCGACAAAAGGGACGCGGCCCGCCTCACCGCCAACCTGGTTTCCTTCGTGACTGGAGTTCGCCCATCGTCTTCGAAGAACCCGATGTTGACGGCTCGCACCGCTGTTTCCCGAATCTCGCGCACCTCAACCGGCGCGGCGCAGGGATCGCCGTCGTCCCAACCAGCCATCACTTCAAACAGCGCCCGCACGTCTTCGATAGTGCGCGCCATCGGCCCCACCACTCCGATCAGGGCAAAGGGCCCGCCGGATTTCGGGAAATGCCCGGTCGAAGGAATGCGTCCGGGAGTAGGCTTCAATCCACAGACGCCGCAGAAGTGCGCTGGTTCGCGGATCGAGCCACCCCCATCGCTGCCCACGCCGCCCGCGGAAAGTCCAGCGGCGATGGCGGCGGCCTCTCCCCCGCTCGATCCGCCCGCAGTGCGCGTCAGATCCCAGGGATTGTTGGTGCGGCCATAAAGAAGATTGTCGGTTTCCCACGCCATCAGCAGTTCGGGAGTGTTCGTAACGCCAAGAATCACTGCCCCAGCCGCGCGCAGTCGCGTAACCAGCGGCGCATCCTCAGCGGCGATGTGTCCAGCACGCAAACGCGTGCCGGCTTCACAAAGATGTCCGGCAACATCAATCGAAGACTTGATGGAAACCGGCACGCCATGCAGCGCTCCCAGGTCGTCTCCACGCAGAATCGCTTTCTCCGCCTCCCGCGCCTGCGCCAGTACAGCCTCCGGTTTGTAGTCAACGAACGCGTTCAGCTTGGGATTCAGGCGTTCGATGCGATCAAGGTGAGCGCGCGCCACCTCCACCGGCGAAATTTCTTTGCGGCGAATCTGCGCCGCAATTTCCAGTGCCGAAAAAAGAAGAGGTCCAGACGTCATGAAGTATGGAAAACGACCGGAAACGAAATTCAGGATACCAGCGAAAGGGTTCCTTCGTGAGACTTCGTGCCCTTTGCGGCTAAGGGTTCGCAGATTGACCGTGGTCACTGAGCGCTAACGCCTGGTTACAGCAATGTTCCTCGCAAGCGGAGAAGTTCCGCTGTTTGGCGCTGAAAATCGGAGTACCATTTACTCGGTTGTGACTCGTTTTCCAGGGAAGGTGAGAAATGAGAGCTTTACCGCTGGTTGTGCTTACAGCGTCCCTGCTGACGTTCAGCGTCTCGGCGCAAATCACGAGTGTGAAGGAGTATCCTCCCCAGTTCAACAAGTCCAGACAGATATGGGAAGAAGTGGTGGAGAACCAGAGCTCCAGATCAATCGTGGCGATGCATACCACCTTTGATTGCATAAGAAGCACGCCAACGGGAGACCGCAAGGCGGGCGTGAGTGGGGGCTTCGACGTTCTCAGCATCCCCACTTATCTCGAAATCCATGAAGCAATTCCCTCGGGCGATGCTACGACAATGCCCGCTGGAGATCCGTCCAGATGCAGTGGTGGTGTAGACGCCGTTATTTTCGCGGACGGCCACAGTGAGGGCAACCCGCGCTGGGTGAATGAGGATCAGCAAACGTGGGTGGGTGTTCACCAGGGAATCATTGAGTCGCTACCGCTGCTAGCCAAGGTCGCGAACCAAGAAGCGGACTTGGCGGAAGTTGAAGATCTCCTCCGTGATCGCAAGGTGTCGATCCCGGAGTTTCCACTCGACATAAACAGGACATTCGACCGGAAGAAGATAGGCGAGAGGCTAGTTTACACCAATCTGGAGTCGCTGTTGCATAGTATGAGGGGATGGAAGGCAGCATCCGATTCGACTCCGCATTCACAACTGCGCAGCGAGGAAGTTGCCGAGGTTCAAGCCACTGGCATACCAAGAAAACAGGAACCGAAGGTTGCCACCTTTCTTGTCAGCAAGCTCCAGGAATGGAAGACCGCTGTGGCGAACGGTCTAGGATCTTCGGCCGCAAAGTAGGAACGCTGCTTCGCGGCGAGGCAACCTCAGGATTCTGGGAACTACGTGCCGTACCCTTCGGGTCGCTCATTCGTTGATTGACGCAAAATCGCCTTTTCACTCATTGACGAAACCCACGACCTGAGCGCCACAGGCTACTGGCGTTCCAGTTGCTTTCCAGCAGAGTAAGGCGTTACATCATCAGTGACGAGGAACTGCCCCATCGTGAAGATCCGGTTAGCAGCATGTCTTTTCCTTCTCACGGTCGTTCTGACGACCCTAGTCTGGGCTCGACCGCACGGCCATCCCGCCAAACAGGCAGATCCCTCGGACCCGGGTTACGAGTTTGCGCTGGCCGCCGCCAACCACTTTCTGCACGCGTGGCAAACGGCAGATATCGAAAACGGTATGGTCCTGCTCAGCGACAGCATCCGCCACTCGCAGAACGCCGACAAACTGGAACAATTTTTTTCGAACGGGCAAGAACGGGCCTTTGAGATCGCGCGCGGGCACGGACATCCGGGGCGCTACAGTTTCCCGGTCGTGCTGGTTGCGCTTCGAGGATCCCATGTCACGCGTAAACTTTCCGAAATCGTCGTGCTCGAGACTGGCAAGAACGACTGGGTGGTGGATAAACTTCCGTAGAAGACACATACAGAATTTTTTGTTGCAGGAGTTGCATTCATGAAACGTATTCACAAAGTTGCTATCCTCGGCGCGGGCACGATGGGCGCCCGCATCGCGGCACATTTCGCGAACGCGGGAGTGCCTTCCTTGCTGCTGGACATAATTCCACCGGACGCGGACGGCCCCGCGCGTAACAAAATTGCGGCTGCCGGACTCGATGGAGCCCGCAAATCAAAACCCGCCGCGTTTTTCGAAGCATCGCTTTCACGCCTTGTCACCGTGGGAAATTTCGACGACGACCTGAAACGGCTGGCTGACGTCGACTGGATTATCGAGGCCATCGTCGAGAACCTCGAAATCAAACGGTCGCTACTAAAGAAGGTGGAGGCCGTCCGCAAGCCGGGCACGATCGTCACCACTAACACCAGCGGACTTCCAGTGGCGAAGATCGCCGAAGGATTTTCCGAAGACTTCCGCCGCTCCTGGTTCGGCACCCACTTTTTTAATCCGCCGCGCTATATGCGGCTGCTCGAACTGATCCCCACCGCCGACGCGGACCCCGCGCTGATCGCGGCCGTCACCCACTTCTGCGACGCGCAACTGGGCAAGGGCGTCGTCTTGGCAAAAGATACTCCCAACTTCATCGCCAATCGCATCGGAACATTTTCCGTGCTCAACGTGATGCGGCTCATGCAGGAAATGGACCTGAGCGTCGAAGAGATCGACGCGCTCACCGGCCAAGCCGTAGGCTGGCCGCGCTCCGCCACGTTTCGCACCATCGATCTCGTGGGCCTCGACATCCTCGGGCACGTGGTCTCGAACATGACCGAGAACGTGCACGACGAGCGCAGCGAATTACAGATTCCCGCTTTCTTTCGCCAGATGCTGGAACGCAAATGGCTGGGCGACAAGACCAAGGGCGGCTTCTACAAAAAGGTTAAGAGCCACGGCAAGGACGCGGACGGCAAGCATAAAGAAGACGAGCGCATGGCGCTCGACTGGAAAACTTTGGAATATCATCCGCGGCAGAAGCCAAAGTTCGCGGCGCTCGATATGGCGAAAAATGTCGAAGAGACGGGAGCGAGAGTGCGAATGTTGCTCGGCCTCGATGGCGGCGCACCCCAAAAGACCGATAAAGCCGGCTCTTTCCTCTGGGCGGCGCTGTCCGATTTGTGGACGTATTCCGCCAATCGTATTCCCGAAATTTCCGACTCCGTCGTAGAGATCGATCGCGCCATGCACCTCGGCTTCAACTGGGAACTCGGCCCCTTCCAACTCTGGGACGCGGCGGGCGTGGAAGCGACCGTCGCCCGCATGAAGAAAGAAGGCCGCCCGGTCGCGGCCAATGTAGAAAAACTGCTCGCCTCCGACGCGAAGTCCTGGTACGAGGACGACCCGAAGACGACATCAGGCCGAGCCTACTTCGATCTGGACCACGGGAGTTTCAAGCCGGTCGAGGTGCCCGAGGGAGTCTGGTCGGTTGAAGTCGCCAAAAAATCCAACTACGTGGTCAAGAAAAATTCCGGTGCCTCGCTGGTTGACCTGGGCGATGGCGTGGGCTGCATCCAGTTCCACTCCAAGATGAACGCGCTCGGCGCCGACATTATTTCCCTGATCCTCCAAACGCTGAAGCCGGGCGGACCGGGCGACGCCTTCGACGCCTTCGTCATTACCAACGACGCGCAGAATTTTTCCGTAGGCGCCAACCTGATGCTCCTGCTCATGTCCGTCCAGGAAGAAGAGTGGGACGACGTGGACCTCGCCATCCGTCAGTTTCAGGGCATGACGCAGGCCATCAAATTTTCTCCCAAGCCGGTGGTGATCGCGCCCTTCGGACTCGCCCTCGGCGGCGGTTGCGAAATCTCGCTGCATGCGGCCGCTCGCCAACCCCACGCCGAACTCTACATGGGATTGGTCGAGGTCGGAGTCGGCCTCCTACCCGGAGGCGGTGGCTGTAAGGAAATGCTGCTGCGCGCCGTGGACAGCGCAGCGTCGATTCGTCCCGATGCCCGCGGTGAATCGGTCGAATTGCTGGAAGCAATGAAGAAAGCTTTCGAAACCATCGCTACCGCGAAAGTCGCCACCTCGGCCGAGGAAGCCCGCGGACTCGGGTTCCTGTCGACGTCCGACCGGATCACCATGAATCGCGAGCGCGTTCTCTCCGACGCCAAAGCGCGCGCGCTGGAACTGGTACGCGCGGGCTATGAGCCGCCGGTAATGCGCACGAACATCCCCGCGCCGGGCGAGAACATCCTCGCCGCTCTCAAAATGGGCGTCTACCTGATGCGGCAAGGTGAGTTCATCAGCGATCACGAACTGAAGTTAGGCACGAAGATCGCCGAAGTGCTCTGCGGCGGAAACGTCACGCCCGGCACGCCCGTCAGCGAACAATACCTGCTCGACCTGGAGCGCGAGGCCTTCAAGTCCCTGTGCGGCGAAAAGAAGACGCAGGAGAGAATTCAGTTCACACTGAAGACGGGTAAGACGCTGAGGAATTAGAACCGCTCGTGTGGGGACGGGCGCCCTCGCCCGTCCTAGCCGAGCGTAGCTCGGCAGTTGCCGGAGATCTCAACGACTCTCGATTCGTGCATTGATCTTAAGTATGTTGGCCGGGGACTTTGATTACTTCGAAAACGCCCGGTCCAGCGAAAACGCGCCTGCCCCGCGCAACAACAGTGCCGCGGCCATGGCGAGCGCCAGCAGATGATACTCGATTCCCTCGCCCTTCTGCGTGCCCATCCAGTTCATGAAGAAACCGTTCGCCAGGTGAACCATGAAGATTGCCCCGATCATCAGGCCGCAGACTCCGAGCGAAGCAATGCGAGTCAGCAATCCGACGATCAGCCCCAGTCCGCCAAAGAATTCAGTGCAGATGATCAGCAGTGCGACGGGAGCGGGCATTCCCATGTGAGCAAACGATGCCATGGTGCCGTGAAAACCAAAGCCTCCAAACCAGCCCAGCATTTTTTGCGCCCCATGAGCGAAGAACACCACTCCCAGAACCACTCGTAAGATCGTTAACGCTACGTCGTTGCTTGTACCCATCAGCCGCTTCAGCATTGCTTCCTCCAACAGGGATCGATCGTCGTACGATTGTCGTTATAACAACAGTTTAGTTCGATTCCCTTCCCTCGCGCCAGGATTCTTTTTCCCCCGGCGGCTCAACCGCCGGCCTTCCTGGGAGAATAAGCCGCGTCCCGGAAGCGGCGTATAATTTCGAGACTAGACTTTGCGAAGGATGGTACAAACAAAAATGTCCGCAGGCAATGGTACAAATGGCGCTAACGGCAATAATTTGGATGCGGTTCTGAAACCGCGGGCAGAGTGGCTGGCGAAGCGCAAAGCCGAAAACAAGGATGGCAACTTCTCGCAGATGCATTACGCGCGCGGCGGCGTCATCACCGACGAGATGCAATACATCGCCCACCGCGAGAAGATCACGCCGGAATTGGTGCGCGATGAAGTCGCTCGCGGCCGCATGATCGTTCCCGCGAACATCAACCATCCCGAGCTCGAGCCCATGGCGATCGGCATCGAGTCGCTCTGTAAGATCAACGCCAACATCGGCAATTCCGCCGTCACTTCGAACGTTGAAGAAGAACTGAAGAAGCTGCACACCGCCGTTCACTATGGCGCCGACACGGTGATGGACCTCTCCACCGGCGGCGATATTCATACCATTCGCGAAGCCATCATCCGCCACTCGCCAGTCCCCATCGGTACGGTTCCGATTTACGAAGCGATCTCGCGCGTCAAGCGCGTAGAAGATCTAACCGCCCAGGTGATGCTCGAAGTAATCGAAGAGCAGGCGCAGCAGGGCGTGGACTACATGACCATCCACGCCGGCGTGCTCATTCAATACGTGCCCATGGTTTCGAAACGCATCACCGGCATCGTCAGCCGAGGCGGCGCGATCCTGGCGCAATGGATGACGCACCACCACAAGCAGAACTTCCTCTACGAATGCTTCGAAGACATCTGCAAGATTTTTGCGAAGTACGACGTAAGCTTTTCGCTAGGAGACGGCCTGCGTCCCGGCTGCCTCGCCGACGCCAGCGATGAAGCGCAGTTCGCCGAGCTCAAAACCCTGGGCGAACTCACGCGCATCGCCTGGAAGCACGACGTACAAGTCATGATCGAAGGCCCCGGCCACATTCCGATGCACAAGATCAAGGAGCAGGTGGAAAAAGAAAATGCCTGGTGCGACGAGGCTCCGTTCTACACCCTCGGCCCGCTAGTAACCGACATAGCTCCCGGCTACGACCACATCACGTCCGCCATCGGAGCGGCGATGATCGGATGGTACGGTGCGTCCATGCTCTGTTACGTCACGCCGAAAGAACATCTCGGCCTGCCCAACGAAAAAGATGTGAAAGACGGAATCATCGCCTACAAGATCGCCGCCCACGCCGCCGACGTGGCCCGCGAGCGTCCCGGAGCCCGCGACCGCGACGACGCCCTAAGTTATGCCCGCTACAAATTCGACTGGGAAAAGCAGTTCGAACTTTCCCTCGATCCCGAGACCGCCCGCTCCATGCACGACGAAACTCTGCCCGAAGAGGGCTACAAGACGGCAGCCTTCTGCTCCATGTGCGGCCCGAAGTTCTGCTCCATGAATTACTCCAGCAAAGTGGACGAATACAACAAGCAGGTGCACGGGCTAGAGAAGAAGGACTACTCGGAACTGGTGGAGAAGCTGGTTACGATCAAATAACGCTCACTAACACTCACATACGATGAACTGGCGGGTGGACCACTTCTGTGTTGGTGGGTCAAACGTTACGGGGGGTGCCCCACTTCTCGCGGTTTTCGAGAAGTGGGCTTTTACGCTGGCGGGCACGTCGTGCTAACTTGGCCGCATGGCGAAGTCGAAGAAGTTCGATTTAGAGAATCCCGCTCCCGTCATCGATGATGAAGACGAGGAAACCATCGCGGCCATTGATGAAGGCACGCGGGACGCTGAAGCCGGTCGAACCGTCCCTGCAGAAGAAGTCCGAGGTCTCTTACCCAAACTCCACGCCTACCAGGACGCTCTGGTTCGCAAGGGGCTAGAAGAGATGCGGGGAGGCCGCGTCGTAAGCCACCGGGAAGTCGTGAAGCGGCTCAGGCTTCGACCTTCTAAGCCTTGACCTTTTTCATCACAGGAGAATATGGGGACAGAGAATATGGGGACAGGAACATGTGAAGAAATCGAATTTCCGTTTTTTGCAGGCGATCGAAAATGTATCGCCAAGTGCCAAAGATCGCTTGTAGGTCATCTAATTGCAAAATTTTTCGAAGCACAAACTCGTCTTTTCCAAAAAAACGATTTCTTCACATGCTCCAGACGGGACGTTCACCGGTTTTCGAGACGTGGGCCGCCGCAAGCGCGGAAGGTCTTGAACTTGACTGACGCACGTACTTACTGGCGTCACGGCTATCTTTTATAAGGACGGGGAGTGCCCACCCTCGTCATAGCCCAAAAAGCCATGACGCAAGAAAAGGCCCCCTCTCGTGGCCCCTCCCTTGTCAAGCTTGACTTTTTGATTGGGACGAAATGGGGGTCCAAAGCCGGGAGGAGGCAAAAGTGCCCAGCCCGGAGCCCGAACCGGCGACGCGGAACGTCCCTAACTGAAAGAAGAATAAAGACTTTACCTCTAAGTCTTTATTCCTCAAAGACCTGGCGGTAGAACCCCGCTAAAGTATTGATTCCAAAATACCGGGCCATGGGAGGGGGGTACCCCTGTTACCGACCAGTAAACACCAAACGCAGAAAAATACATCTTCCCAAGCAATCGCCAAGAAATTTATTTTCGGGCGAACAAACGGAGAACTGAGAACTCCAGCCGAGATGAGCATAGAATGACGGGTTGTCCGTGAAGCTTGGAAAAGGAGATTCCGGCCAAAATGTCAAAGTACGAAGAACTGCTGGCAGACTTTGAGGCCTACGGCCGCTCCGCCGATGGAGTGAAGTCTCTCATGCAACACATCGCCCAGCGCCTCCATGAAGGGACGACCCGCTACAACTGGGTTGGCTTTTATTTTATGGAAGTCCCCGATTTCGAAGCTCTGGTGCTCGGGCCCTACGTTGGCAGCTTCATGCCCACGCTGCGAATCCCGCTCGACAGAGGATTGTGCGGAGCCGCAGCCACTTCCGGAAAGTCCGTGGTAGTCAACAATGTTGGGGCCGATCCTCGCTACCTCGGATCGGATCTGGTGAAATCCAATATCGTGGTGCCGATCTTGGTGAAGAAGGGCGTAGTGGCAGAGCTGTGTATCGAGAGCTACTTTGCGGACACCTTCACCACACCAGAGCAGAAATTCATCGAGTCCTGCGCCGCCCTGGTCGGCCGGTATATGGAAAAAGAGGCGCCAGCAGCGGCGGAAAATGCGGGTACGTCGCACTAGGAGGCGCGGGCCAAGGTCTGGGAGTGGCGGCTGTGGCACTACTACTTCGCCGCTTTCGGATTTGGCTTATCGTTGAGATAGGTAACGCTATTCGCTGCGATCACACCGCCGTCGCGCCTGCGCGACCTCGGATGCCGGCGAGCGAGAAGCGTCGCTGGTTCGCCTTTTGGTGCGCGCCTCACGGAAGCACGCTGCTCGAAGCGATTATCCAAATAAGTGACGGTGTCGCGCGCGACCAAGTCATCACCGTGCCTGCGTGAGATCCGGGCTCGGGGGCCATCGTTCGAAGCCTGGGCAGTTGACGGTCCAGTTTTCGCGAATGACGATTCCTTCGGTTTGTGGTCGGAATGCTTATCCGGATATGTAGCAGACGGCGTCGCCAAAGCCGAGATTTGTGGAGCTGCTTTTCCTGGATCTCTTTCCGAATCCGCGGCACTCAACAAGTTCACATCGGTCGATGCTGCCGCGACTTTCTCCACCGGCACTTCTCCGGAACTCTGGGCGGCAGGGTTGCCGGTCCGCCGCATGCCGAACGCCAGAACGATAGCCAGCGTTAGCACGCCGGCAAAGGTAAAAACAGCTCGCCAACCCCATCCTGCAGAAAGGTTACGCCACTGTGGTGCCAGTCTTATTCGGATCTTTTTCGGAAAGGCAAAAGTATGCTGCATTTTCGCGGGCTGAGCAAACGTCGATTCCTCGACCGCGAAATATGTTGGCACTTCGGGCGGCGACGCCAATTGCTCGGGCGATGGAATCAGATGCGCGCCTTCTTCGGTGTCGGGATCGAGCGGAATTTCGGCGGCCGGAGCAATCGCGGTCGGCGCCAGTCGCGTTGCTTCCACCGGAATCTCCACATCTTCGACACTTGGCTCAGCGTGGACGCTGACCAATTGCTCCGGAAAGCAAACCGCTTGTGCAATCTCCAGCGGTTCCGGCGGCCTGCGAATGAAGTCCCCCATCGGCGCTTTCAAATAATGCAAAAATTCGAGCGAAGCCGAACGGCCGCCATCGTGGGTTTTCACGCTCGCGACCAACTGATCCCCAGGACCGGCTTCAACCCGCAATTCCAGATCGGCAATGTTGTCGGGGATCGCGTCGGGAGAAACAATTTCGACGGCGTAACCGCGGGCAAGCAGATCGAGCGCCAGCTCTCTTGAGCACGCTTGCGAGCGCGTAATGATTCTTGCCAGTGCCATAACTCGAGTCGCCTCGGAGCTTATGTTGCCGCACGGTTGCGGGCGGAAATCCGCAGCCCCTAAAGGGGCTTTTCATCCCGAAAAACTTGCGGCATCGCTAAAGCGATGCCCTGATACGGATCCCACTGATACAAGTCCCAAACCAGGGACGGTTAGCTGCGGTTAGCGGGATTGCTCCAGAACCAAAGCGGCTCGGTTCAAGGCAGCCGCCAGCGCAGCGATTTGTTGTTCAGTCCGGCGAAGATCACCCCGGTCAATCGCCTCGTTCACTCCAGGAATGACAACTGCTGCATATCCTGTGTATTGTCCCGGAGCGTAAATAGCATGGTGAAACCACGGACGATTGGGTAACCCCTCTGGAATCAATAGCGCCCGCTCCGCTTCTCGCAGTTTAGCATTCATGCGATCCGGAGCTGCAGGCATTTTCCGTTGCTTTTGCAGCATTTTTGCGCCCATTTCCTGTAGATGACGCGCGCCTTCCAGGGCTGCCGAGAAGTCGGGCACCTTGTCTGCAAAGCGCTCTTTGCTCTTGTTCCTCGCGGCGTCGAGGTAGACCAGGATTTCCTTCCCGTAGTTCTCATAATCGTAGGGAAGCACGTCGGCATTCGACATGCGCAGCACTTCCAATCCGTAAATGCGGGCCATCTGCTGCTCGTAGCGGAAGTCGGGATCGCCGAATTTCTTGAACCAGGCGAAGTTGTCGAACACCGAGTGATACACGCCATAATCGCCGGTCGAACTGACGTCGGTGGAAGGCACACCCAGATGCTGGAGGAACACCGTATAGTCGGAACCGCTGCCGAGATCGCCCACGGGGACATCGCCGTGCATTGCGGCCGGCGGCGGGCGGAAAGTGCTGGTTTCCTTCGATCCGTTTTTCTCCGCACTCGGGTCGCTCGTCTTTTTCCACTGGTCGTACACGGTTCCACCCTGCGGCGAAGGCACCGCCTTTGCGATCTCGCGGATAAACTCCTTCAAACTAGGAACCCCTGAGGCTCCAAACTTCTTGCCGGCCACCGCCACGTCCATGTTGAAATAGGCGGCGGCGTTTCCCAGTTCCTGCGCGTGATCTTCGCCCCACTCGGTGGAGCCGATCAATCCTTCTTCTTCTGCGTCCCAGCTTCCAAACACAATCGTGCGCTTGGGCTTCCAGCCCGACGCCAGAAGCTCACCCAACCCGTGCACCGCTTCCAGCATCGCCGCCGTGCCGCTGTTCGGATCCACCGCTCCATACACCCAGGCATCGCGATGATTGCCCGCCACTACCCACTCATCGGGCGAGAACGTTCCCCTAACTTTGCCAATTACATCCCAAATGGAGCGAAACTGGTAGTCCTGCTTAAGGTGCATCTTCACTTTCGCGGGACCGGGACCGACGTGGTAAGTGAACGGCAGCGCGCCTTGCCACTCGCGCGGCGAGGGCGGTCCGCCGAGGTGTTCGAGAATCGGCGAGGCATCGGCGTAGGAAAGCGGAGTGACAGGAATCTTCGGCAACTGCTCGGAGTCGGCGGGAGACACGCGCTTCGAATCCGGCAGCGCGGGAGTGGACGCCACGCCTGGTGTGGTTGGGTCGCCGGGAAACTGGAACATGAATCCGACCGATCCGCGCTGCACCCCGCTCGCCGGGCGCCACGGCCCTTTCGGATAGGCGTCGCCGCGGTAGTAGCCATCGTCGTTCGGATCGGAATAAATAATGACTCCCGCCGCGCCGCGTTCCTGCGCCACGAACGCTTTCACGCCGCGGAAATTCTCACCGTAACGGACGATGACGATCTTGCCGCGCACATCGATGTTCATCTGCTTCAGCTTGTCAAAGTCATCGGGCGAGCCGTAGTTGGCATAGACCACTTCCGCCTCGGCGTCGCCCGAGGGCGACATGCCGTTGTAAGCGGTCACGACGCGGGGATCGTCCTGAAACGGATCGTCGTCCACGTGCTCGCGCCGCGGGCCATGCATCTCCACTCCGTCGGGCGCGGTCATGTCCACACGAATTTCCGCGGGATAGTTCAGCCACACTTTGTATTCGACAATTTCGGTGTCGAGTCCAGCCTCGCGAAACTTTTTCGCCACATACTCGGCGGTCGCTTTGTCCTCGGGAGATCCGGCGATGTGCGGGGCTTGGGTCAGAATGCGCAGTTGCTCTTCCGCCAGCTTGGGATCGGGCACCGCCATGAACTTCTTCTCGACTTCCAGTTCGGCGGCCGCATTGCGGAAACCACTGATGACCCAGCTCTCCGGCTGCTCTTTTTCTTTCTCTTTGCCAGCCTGCTCTTTACCAGCCTGATCAAATGCTTGCAAGTTCGAACCAACCAGCACGAAGAACAGAACTGCACCCGAGAGAAGTTTCATGAAGCTCCTTGTAATGACACTGCTTGTACAAGACATTCAGATCTTTTCCAGCACGGTAAAAACTTCCTCCACCGGGGCAACTTCGTCCGGGGAATAAGACTTGCGGAACACGACCCTTCCGCTGCGATCCACTATCACAACCGCTCGTTCGCTGGCACCGGCAACTTCGCCGCAATTCCCGCCCGACTTCTCGCCGGACGTCCCGCCGGACTTGCGCAAAACACCGTAGCGTTCCGAGACTTCCCCATGCGGCCAGAAATCGCTGCACAGCGGAAATTCAAAAGGGCCGATCACGCGTTCCCATGCCACCGTGTTCATAATGGAATCCACCGTAATGGCCGCGATCTCCGCGTTGCGCCCCAGCAATCGCGGACGTTGCGTCTGGTATCCGACCAACTGACAGGCGCTGACTTCCTGCCAGTTGAAGGGATAGAACGCGAGCACCACACTCTTCTGTCCGCGATACGCGCTCAGACGCAACGTTCCCCTGACTCCGGCAATCAGCGCCGGCAGCTCGAAGTCCGGCGCGCTGTCGCCGACGCCCGGCGCTCCAGTCTCGAGAACTCCACGCAAACTCGCTTCAGACATACGATCTAGCATAAGGCCGGGCACAACATGCCACCACGAAACCACGCGCAAAATGACGATTGTACCGTGCGGAGGGAGATGCCGTTTGACGGGTTACACTAAAGAGCGATGACTAAGTCGCCAACGGCTCGTTTTTCTGATCGGGTGGAAAACTACGTCCGCTATCGGCCCGGATATCCGCCCGAAGTTCTCGACCTCTTGCGCACCGAATGTCGACTGCAACCGAGTCACATCGTTGCTGACATCGCATCCGGCACGGGCGTGTTCACCCGCCTTCTTTTGGAAAACGGGAATTCCGTCTTTGCCGTCGAACCCAACACAGAAATGCGCGAAATGGGGGCCCATCAGCTCGAATCCTATTGCCGGCTGGTGTCGATTTCCGGAACGGCTGAGGAGACGTTGCTGCGCTCGGCCTCCGTCGACTTCGTGACCGCCGCCCAGGCAGCACACTGGTTCGACCTGCCTCGCGCCCGCGCCGAATTCGCCCGCATTCTGAGGCCGGAGGGATGGTGCGTGCTGATATGGAATGAGCGCCGCACCGCAACCACGCCTTTCCTGCGTGACTACGAGCAACTCCTATTGACCTACGGCACCGACTATAAAGAAGTGCGCCATGAACGCACGACCGCCATCATCCATGATTTTTTTGCCCCCGCGCTGTGCCAGGAGCGCGTCTTCAGCCTGCGCCAGCAATTTGACTACGAAGGCACTGCCGGACGACTGCTGTCTTCTTCGTACGCGCCGCTCGAAGGTCATCCCGGCCACACGCCGATGATGCAGGAACTGCAGCGAATTTTTCGCGTCCACGCTACGGATAACGTGGTCGGATTCGAATACAACACGCGTGTGTACTACGGGCATTTGTAATTGGTCATTTGTAATTTAAGAGGATTGGGTTTCAAATTGCCAATTACAAATTGCGGATTCCCATGTCTGAATCTAAATCGTTCCACATGTCTCCCGAGGAGTTCCGCCGCCAGGGCCACGCCGTGGTGGACTGGATCGCCGACTACCATGCTCGCGTTGAAAGCTTCCCGGTTCTGTCGCGCGTGCAGCCGGGAGAAATTCGCTCGAAGCTGCCACCCGGCGCACCCGAGCACGGTGAAGCCTTTGACCAGATTCTCGGCGACATCGAGCGCGTCATCCTTCCCGGCATCACGCACTGGCAGTCGCCTAACTTCTACGCCTACTTTCCGGCGAACGCCTCTGGGCCCGCCATCCTCGGCGACTTGATTTCCTCGGGACTGGGCGTGCAAGGGATGCTCTGGTCCACCAGTCCGGCGTGCACCGAGCTGGAAACGCACGTGCTCGATTGGCTGGTCCCGATGCTGGGTCTGCCGGAGAAATTCCTCTCCACCAGCAGCGGAGGCGGGGTGATTCAGGACACCGCGTCCAGCGCAAATCTCTGTGCGGTGCTGGCGGCCCGTGAGCGCGCAACCCATCTAGCCAGCAATCGCAGCGGATGCGATGGGCGACTGGTCGCCTACTGCTCCACGCAAACGCATTCTTCCATCGAAAAAGCGATGAAGATCGCAGGGATGGGTTCGGACAACCTACGCCAGGTTGAAGTGGACGAGAACTTCGCCATGCGCGCCGAAGCACTGGCACGCCAGATCGAGTTAGACGTCAAGGCCGGCCTGATTCCCTGCTTCGTGTGCGCTACCGTGGGGACGACATCTTCTAACGCGATCGATCCCGTCCGCGAAATTGCCCGCATCTGCCGCGACCACAATCTCTGGCTGCACG
>CZLA01000035.1_pt1 | contig 34154 bp, 28 predicted proteins | sample 1122381 | NCBI WGS metagenome assembly CZLA01 (sample SAMEA3539301, study PRJEB10725) | soil metagenome | biome: tundra; feature: field; material: soil | place: USA | collected 2010-05 | depth 0.15 m
AAACTGATCCGCGACATCGAAGCCTCCACTCTTGCAACTTGGCAGTAGCGTAGCAAGGGTGAGGAATCGGGATGTCACGGGTGCGTCATTTTTGTGTCCAAGAAACAAACAATGTCGGCGATGCCAGGCAGGAATGCAAGTTTGTTGGTATCTCCGAATCGCGGGAGACAAAGGCGCTAGATTGATCGGCGCCGATTCTTACTGGACCGTAATACTAACCGCCACGGCAGGGATGCCGTTCGCCACAACTTCCAACTTGCTGGCGCCCGTTTCCATCGAAGCCGGCACATCGAACTTCGTCGAAACCGCAGCCGTGCCGGTGGCCACGCCCATGCTGCTGTGGTCGTGGGTTCTGGCGTAGAACACATGATGCGTGCTGTTGTTCGTGATTCGCACCAGAGGATAATTTGTCGCCGTTTCCAACTCGTCTCCGTAGGAAGCCGCTTGCGACAACCCGTTGAACTGCGTGCCGTGGATTGGATAAGTCGATCCGCGAGTTACCGTAGGCGGATAAGTCGTAATCGTTGGCGCCCACGACGTCTGGTAGGTCCCGGAAGATGTGTAAGTCTGCGTTGTGCCGCCACCGACCAGCACTTCGCCAGTAGGTAATACCATCAGGCTTCCAAAAGTCCCCGGTCCAGGAGTCAGGCGCGTGCCATCAAATTCATACAACGTCCCAGAGACGCCTTCCACCAGCACGTTGCCATTCGGCAGCAGCGCGGCAAATGAATCGCCGGCGTTGTCGCCATTCGGGAAAACGGGACCGACCGTCCACGTGCCCGTGAGACTGTCGTAGATGGCCGCATTCCCCGGACCGTCGCCCGCGGTGTAAGATCCGGTCGCGAACACCGTGCCATCGGGACGCAGGATTTGCGGCCCAATTTCACCCGGCGGGTAGTAGCAGAGTTTTCCGCCCGGACCATACTTGATGCAGCCCAAGCTCGATGGCGAATGCAAATCCATGATCGTGCTGCCCGCGCTCACCCACTGCTTCGCCGCGGTCGAATAGAGCTCGGAGTTGGGAGCATTCTGTACGTCCGCTGTCAAAAACGAGCCGTCGGGCAACAGGGTCCAGCCCTCTTCGGCGTTGAAGTCGCTTTTGCCCTTCGAACTGACCGAAGTCCACGTCAGGGTCTTTGGGTTGAGCTGCCTCATCTGTTTCGTAAGTTTGTTTCCCACCACGAACTTGCCATTGGGCAGAACGACCGACGGCGAATCTCCGATATACGTCCAGCCCGTCGGCGGTGTCAGCATGGTCCAGGTGTTGGCCTGGGAATCGTAAATCGCGCCCTGGTTGGTCAGCGCAAATTGGTTGTTATTGTATTCCCCACCCGTAATCACCAACCGTCCGTCGGCCAAAACCGCGGAAGCGAAATAGTCAGGCACATACCCGGCGGGAAGACTGGCAAGTTGGGTCCAGGTTCCGTTCACGTAGCTCCCGGTATTGTCGGGCGTGAGCTTCCACCAATCGGAAGCGCCGTTTCCTTGCGCCATCACCGTGCCGTCAGTCAACTGGAACGTGATCTGGATTCCGCCCGGCGGTTGATGCGCGAGCGCCTTCAGCGTCTGTGCCGGCGTGGCGCCGGAGACGCCAAACAGAACCATCACCACTGTCAGAAGAAAGTTCTTCGGCAAAATGCACAACCCTTCTTGAAAGCTGCCACTGGCAGCACGCGCAGAACTTCTCCACAGAGTTGAACCACGGATCATTTTCAACCCTCCTGGGGGCGTGAAGGAGAAACTTGGGGTTTTTATAGTAGCAAAAGCCGGCGAGCTTGTGGAAGAAATGAAAGACCACGTCCTAAAAGAGTTATCCCCAATAGACACAGGCCGGAAGCCCGGAATTTCTTCCGGTCCGGCCTGCGCTTCTTTCAACTTGGCAGCCGGCTCAGTTGGCCGGCGCGGGCGCGGCGTTGGCGGTGGTTGCCGCCGCCGTGGGCGCCGCTGCGGTGGTCGCTGCCGGCGCACTCGCGGTGTTGTATCGCGATAGCCGCGGATAGAACGGCGTCACTTCGAATGGCATCTTGTCGCGTGCCGAAGTGATTGCGACGGGTTGCGATTTCACGATCTCCACTTTGTCATCCCACGGATTCAGCTTGACGCGTCCACCCAGGGGCAGCGCGGCAATCTGGTCCAACTTGTTCCAATCGAGCGCCGGAGCCGAGGTGGCCAGCGCCGCCATGCGCGTCACCGTCCCGTTTTCCGTGATGCTATTGCCGAGGTGGGCTTGCAAGAGCGCGCTCAATTGTGGAGCGCGCTGCTGGAGAGCTTTGACAAAAAGTCCGGCTGTTTCCAGTTTTTGCGCGTACGGCGACGCCTTCAGCATTTCAATGGCTTTCTTGTCGGCGGCCGTTTCCTCTTCGGGAATATGTTTGAACCCGAGGTTCTGGTAAGTCCCCTCGTCAGAGAACAGCATGCGATCGTTGAACGCGTACTGGCTGCCCAGGTTATGTCCCAGAACAATGTGCGCCAGTTCGTGCGAAAGCACCATAGCCAAGCTGCCTTCATCGGGAAGTACGTCAATCAACCCGCGGCTTACTACAATGGTGTTACCAACACTGAAGGTCTCCAGCGGAGACGTGGTCAGCACCCGCGTCCGAACCGGGCGTGGCAGTTCGATATTGTTGGTGATCTGCAGGTTATTCACCACGGTTTGCAGAATCTTGTCCACGTCGCCTTCCGGCGCCAGCAGCCCGGCGCGTTCCAGCCGCTCGACCACGTTGTCTTCCGCTTGCTGCTGCCATTCGCGCTCGGCCGCCAGCGGAGTAGCATCCTGTGCCGTCGGCGTGTCGTCTTTTACGCTGTCCACACGGATGTTGGTGAGTTCATCATTCGCCGCCACCGCCTTCAGGTTATATCCCCACAGGCGAGTCTGCGCTTTGAATGCGATTTTGTTCTTAGCCCCCGCTGTGAAATCGCCTTCCTCGCTGTAGATGTAAGCCGGCACCCAATAACCCGGGAGCAAGTTTAGCCGCCAGCTGTCCATGTGGTAGTAATAGTTGTTACGCGAAGGCCGCGCATAAGTGCCGTTGAGCCGCACAATGCCGAACTCCTGATCCTCAACCCAGATGCGGCCGAGAAAGCGTCCGCGTCCAGCATCTTTTTTTGGCGTCAGATCAAACACCAGGCAACGCACATCGCCCAGAAACTCGCGCCGCGCGTAGTGGAAATCGTAGTGCTGCCGGTCAAAGTCAGTGCGGTCGGCGAAGATCATCCAGGAAAAGCCCAGCGGCTGATACTGGAACTTGAACTTCTTCGTAAGGCCGCCCAGAAGACGCTTCTCCATGCCTTCGTCTTTATCTTTATCTTTACTGCCCTTGCCATCCAGGTAGTCGCTGCGGTCGATCGAATCGCTCAGGTCCATGCGTCCTAAGAAGTAATGATCATCCTGCGGAATCGGCCCCAGTTGCGGATCCTGCGTGAGGTCCTGCAGATAGGTTTCCACAATGGGAGTGCGCGGCGATAGGAACTTGATCAACTCCCTCTCCCGCATGATCACGCGGTCCACAACCTGATCCATGGTGGTTGGGGGCGCCAGAGTTACCGGCACCTGACCTGTCGGAGCCTGGCTCGGCTGAGCCGCCGTCTGTCCCGACTGCGTCGCCGCAACCGGCTGTGGGTTCTGCGGCGCGGACGCCGACTGCTGGGCCGCTGCCGTCATCGTCACCGCTAGCAGAGCCAAAATCATCCAGTTCTTAGTGCTCATTACTTTGCGCATAACTCTCCGTATGACTCTCATCTCCAAAGTGCTCAATACGCCAGTTGAAATACCACGTGCACAATTGCTGTCGAATCGATTGCCTGCCCGTTTCGCATGGCCGGCTTGAACCGCATCTTGTTCGCGGCGGCCATGGCGGTTTCATCAAGTCCATGGCCCAGACCCCGGACCACGCGATTCACATGTAACTGCCCGTTCGCCGCGAACTCCACTTCCAGCAGGACTTCGCCTTCCAGTTTCAGACTTCTCGCGTCGTCCGTATAAGCCGGGTTCGGCTTGTACGTAATCTCGACCGTCGTGGCCGGCGGGCCGCTATCCACGCGCTGGATATGGGGCGTGTTCTGCGCAATCTGCTGTGAACCAAAGCCGGAGCTCTGCACTCCCGCGCTGCCGCGGCCGCTCCTGCGCCCGTCGCCTTGTCCCCCGGTTGCCACCCCACTACCAAAATCGGCGCTCGCCACCGTTCCTTTAATCCCTTTCGCGCCACCCGACCCGTTGCCTTGTCCCGGCCCCACCGGCATGTCGAACGAACCCGCCACGGCCGCGATCAGCTTGCCATTCGGCTTGCCGATGGCGCTCGGCTTCAGCCCATTGGGATCGCCGAACCCACCCGTCTGCACCTTCTCAATCGGAGCGTTCACCGTCGGCGTCACCGAACTTCCCTGGAATTCCCCGGTATGAATCAGCACCGGACGCGCGCCGCTCGTTGTCTTCAACACCGCCGGCGCGAAGTTGTTCATCGCCACCTTGGGTGGCTCAATTTCCTGCGGCTGCAGTTTGACCGCGCGAACCTCACGCGGCACGATCAGTTTTGGTTTCTCGAACACGGGCACAGCGGGCAGCAACTTCGCATGCACTGGCAGCGGCTTCGGCTTGGGCAATGGCTCCGGCCTCAGCGACGGCCGCGGGATCAGCTCCGTGACGTTATAGTTCACGTCCGGGATCAGCGTATCGGTCGCCATGATCCCAACGATAATCAGAAGCAGAATCAGACCCGTGAGAATTCCGTAGCTGGCTGCGAAGGTCCGCCAGTTCCATTTATTCTCAGGCAGCAGGCCGAGTTTAAAACCGCCATCGTACGTAGGCATCCATGACTCCAAAAAGGGGGCCCAAGCTGGGGAGAGCGCTCGGGGCTGGAGTCTTCACATTAGGGGAGAAAGGCCGGGGGGTAAACGTGTCGCTTGCGCGTGTCCTTTGGTAACCACCTTGAATGTTCAGGCCTTTGGTCGATTACCTTGGTGCTGCCGCCGGCGCCACGCAAAAAAGTAAAACACCGGAACGCCCGCCAGAATGGCCAGGCAGCCGCCGGCAGAGCTTTTCAGATTGTCGGTGAACGTGTAGTACAGGAGCGCCGCTGAAGCCAGCACAAACACTGCCGGAACCACGGGATATCCCCAGACGCGATAAGGCCGCTCGGCATTTGGTTCCCGGCGACGGAAAACGAACACCGTGCTGCCCGCGATCATGTAAAACATCCACTCCGCGAAAATCGCCAGCGAAAAGAATTGCCGGAAGCTGCCCCCCAGCAACAGCAGAGCAATCGCCAGCGCACCCTGCACCACGATCGCCACCGACGGTGTGTAGAAGCGCGGATGCACTTCGGCAATCGCCTTGAAAAAATATCCATCGCGCGCGGTTGCGAACGGCACGCGGGCTCCGCTCATGATGGTGCCGTTCAAAGTCACCAGCATCGAAACCGCCATGCCCGCGGACACCAGGCTAGCCCCCGCGTGTCCGAGGACCAGCGCCACCGCGTCCGACGCGGGACGCTCCGAGCCTGCTATCGCCGCCGCCGGCAGCACATATTGCACCGCCGCGTTCACCAGAATGTAGAGTGCGCCCACCGTGGCCACGCCCCAAATCAGCGATAGCGGAATGTTGCGCTGCGGATTCCGTATCTCCCCCGCCACCATGTTCAGATCGTTCCACCCGTCATAAGCCCACAGCGCCGCCACCAGCGCCGCGAAAAATCCAGCCACGCCGCCTTTGGCCCCGGCAAACTCGGTCGTGAAGTTTGCCCACGTTCCTCCGCTGTAGGAAAAGCCCACCGTCACAATCCCGAGAATGATCGCAACTTTGAGGAGCGTGAACAGAAACTGAAATTCTCCCGCGCGGCGCACCCCGATGTAGTTCAGCCACGAAACCAGAACCGTGGCTCCGATCGCCACCAGTTGTCCGTAGGTAACGGTAAACGGATGCGAGGTCGAAGCATGAGAGAAGCTGGTTTGCGAAAAGCTGGCATGCGAAAAACACGCCTGCGAGAAGAAAGAGAAGACCGGGAAAGTTTCCAGGATCCGCACCAGCCCAGTGGTGACGGTCGCAATCGAAGCCGGCTTCGCAATCAGAAACCATGTCCATGCATAGAGAAATCCCGGTAGCGGCCCGTAGGCGTCCCGAACATAAACATACTCGCCGCCCGCCTGCGGCTTCATCGCGCCCAGTTCGGCGTAAGTAAGCGCGCCGAAAAACGAGAGCAGCCCTCCGACCACCCAGGCGAGGTACACAACGCGCGCCGACCCGACCGCTTGCATCATCTCGGTGGGGACGAGGAAGATTCCGCTCCCGATGATGGTCCCAACCACAACTGCGCCTGCATGCGACAAGCCAAGATCGCGCGCCAGTTCCGGGCGAAGATGACTATTCTCTTCTCGTGTCTCCATAGTTCGAGTACCGTGACCGCATGCTGCGTACGGTCTCACCGCTGCGAGTAGCGCCGCCGTCCCGGCGGCTGTCTGGCGGGCGTCCGCGCCTGCTGCGCCGAGGGCGAGACGTCCCTTCGCCAAGCTCAGGCAGGCTCCCGGGACAGCCGGCAAGATGCCGGCGCTACTCGTTTCCGCAGCCAGCGCCTCTACATCTACCCAGCGACCTCGGCGGTTCAAACTTTCGATTCATCCCGCAGCAAGACGCTAGCCGCGTACCCCACCGCAAACGTCACGCACGTCCCGATCGCGACCCACCAGGTGAAAGCCACGTGCGACCATCCCCACAAATACAGTTCCATCGCCAATCCGCAAATCATGCCCACGATCGTGCCCCTCTGATTCGCGCGCCTGGTCAGCACTCCCAGCAGAAACACTCCGAGCAACGCTCCATAAGCGACCGACGCGATTTGCAACCCGACTTCCACCACACGCCCCACCCGATGCAGCGCCAGCACCGCCAAGCCGAACAAAACCAGCGCCCATCCGACGGTCGCCAGCCGCGCCAGCCGCAGCCGCCCGGCGTCGCTCAACGTAGGACGAGAGCCCCGACGAAAACGAAGATAGAAATCCATGATCGAACTCGATGACAGCGAGTTCAGCGCGGCACTTAAGTTCGACATCGCCGCCGCCAGAATCGCGGCGATCAGCAGCCCCGCAATCCCATGCGGCATCCGGCTCACGATGAAGGTCGGATAGATCCTGTCCGCCCGCCCGAAGGTAGAAGATGGAACCCGGTAATAGGCAAACAGCATCACGCCCACAAAAAGAAACAGTCCAAACTGAAAAAAGACGGCGACTCCACTCGACAGCAACGCCAACACCGATTGCCGCTGATTCCGCGCCGCCAGCAGTCTCTGCACGATAAGCTGATCGGTGCCATGGCTGGCCGTCGTAAAAAAGGCGCCGCCGATCATTCCCGCCCATAACGTGTAGGGATTCGCAAAAATCAAATGCGGCCAGTGCGCCGAAATCGTCGGATCGTAAAAATGAAGATCGATAACTTGAAATTTGTGCAACCCGCCCGCCATCGCCGCGACCGATGCCCATCCGCCCGGCACCAGATGCAGAATCGTCACCAACCCCAATAGCGTCCCGCCTACATAAATGAAAGTCTGCACCACATCGGTCCAGATCACCGCCGCCAGTCCGCCCTCAAACGTGTAGATCAAAGTCAGCAGCGTGATAATCGCAATCGAAGCGACCTCGCCAGTGCCCAAAGCAATCGAGACCACAATCGACACGGTATAAACGCGCACGCCCTCCGCCGCCGCCCGTGTCAACAGAAACAAGCCCGCCGTCACCGTGCGCAGTTTCGGACCAAACCGCCGTTCAATCAGCTGATATGCCGTATACAATTCGCCGCGAAAATACTGCGGCAGCAGCACAAAACTGATAATGACGCGCCCAATCAAATACCCCATCACCCATTGCAGAAAAGTAAAATTCGAATCGTAGGCCAGGCCGGGAATGCTGATGATGGTCAGCGTGCTGGTCTCCGCCGCCACAATCGACATCCCAATCGCCCACCACGGAATGTTGCGGTCGGCAAGAAAGTAGTCCCGCATCGTCCGCTGCCGCTTGCGGAACCGCAGCCCGAACAGCGTGATCCCCGCCAGGTACGCCGCGATAATCAGCAGGTCGATCCGATTCAATCCCAAGCGAAATCCCTTCCATCTTTAGCGTAGAGATGCGGCTCGCCGCGTCTCCCGCAGGCCGCAACCAGTTCGCTGCATTGTACAAGCATGTTCCACGCTCAAACCCGCCGCTGAACCAATTAACGCCGACCTGTGTTAGAACTAGCGCGATGCCCTACTACCTCGGAATCGACGGCGGCGGCACCAAGACTCGCTGCGTTCTCGCCGACGAAACGACCGTGCTCGCCAAGGCCATGACCGGCGGCTGCAGCGTGATTCGCCTGGGCGAGCCGCAGGCCAGGAAAGCGCTGCATAGTGCGGTCCGCCAGGTCTGCGCCGCCGCCAAGATTTCTCCCGACGATATCCGCTTCATCTGTATCGGCGCCACCGGCGCTGCCCGGCCCCAGATCGCCGCCAAGATTCGCAGCATCCTAATCGAACTAACTCCCGAAACAGCTGCGACCAGAATCGAAGTCGTCGGCGACAACGTAATCGCCCTCGAAGCCGCTTTCGGCGCGGGTCCGGGCGTGATCGCGATCGCCGGCACCGGATCCATCGTCTACGGCCGCGACGCTGCCGGTCACACCGCGCGTGCCGGCGGCTGGGGCTTTGCCATCTCCGACGAGGGCTCCGGCCACTGGATCGGCCGCCGTGCCATCTCCGCCATTCTCAGCGCTGGCGATCAAGGCCTGGAAACCGCGCTCACCGCCCTGCTCCTCCGCGCCTGGAAGCTCAACACCATCGACGAACTCGTGCAGCAAGCGAACGCGACGCCACCGCCCGATTTCCCGCGCCTTTTTCCCCTCGTTCTCCACGCCGCCGACGAGGGTGACGCCGTCGCCCGCGATCTCCTCACCGATGCCGGAGCGAAGTTGGCTGACCTCGCGGCCATCGTCATCCGCCGCCTCACGCCTCATGCTTCAGTCGACGTGTTACCCGTAGCCATGACGGGCAGTGTCTTTCGTCAGTCTTCAGTTGTGCGCCAGGTTTTCTACAATACCCTGCAGGCGGATTTCCCCGGCACAGAGGTGCGCCAGGATTTGGCTGATCCGGTCCAAGGCGCGCTGGCCAGGGCAAGACGGAAGTAGAGACGAGGCTTGCCCCGTCTGACCTCGGAACGCCCGAGTCCGACAACGAAATGTCCGAAGACAAAAGCCCAGAAGACGAAGCCGCGCCGCACGCAGAAGGAGCGACAATGCCTGGCGATCTGCTCCGCACTGCTGCCGATCCCGACCTCACCGAGGACTTGGCGTTAGCCCTCCTGAAGCGCAACGACCTGCCCCCTGAAATCCTGGAGCAACTCGCCAAAAACGCCACCGCCCTCAAGAGCCGCAAGGTAAAGGTCGCGCTGGTCAGCCATCCGCACACGCCGCGCCATGTGTCCGTTCCCCTGGCGCGCCAGTTCTACACTTTTGATTTGCTGAAAGTTGCGCTCTCGCCCACCGTCCCCGCCGACGTAAAAGCAGCCGCTGACGATGTCCTAATCTCGCGCCTCAAAACGGTCACCATCGGCGAACGCCTAACCCTGGCCCGCCGCGCCTCAGGCAGAGTAGCCGCTGCGCTCTTGCTGGACGTGGCAGGCATGGAAGGTAAGACCGGCGCAGGCCAAAACGAGGATGGCAAAGACCCCGATAGCCAAAACAACCAAGTCAGAATCACCGACGCCGAAACCGTAGCTCGCGAAACCCGAGTCATGCGGACCGCCCTCGAAAACCCGCGCCTCACCGAAGCGCTCGTCATCAACGCCGTGCTTCGTCCCGCCGCCAGCGCAGCCCTGGTGCATGCGGTCGCGCGGCACCAGAAGTGGTCCGCACGCAGAGAAATCCGCGCCGCCCTTCTGCGCACCGCGCATCTCTCGCTAGCCCGTGCCCTTGAATTCAGCCAAGAAATCCCCACCCCGCTCCTGCACGAACTGCTAGCCAGTTCGCGTCTTCCCGTCCCAATCAAAGACCAACTCCTCCGCCAGAGCGGCAACCATGAGTCAGGCCATCTATAACGTTGTCGACCCGGGCGATGGAGAGGCGGCAGCGAGGCAACCTAATTTTGCGAAGATGGGCGCCCTATATTCGAACTTGTTTCATAGCCCACGTCCGCAAAATGCCAATTCAAAGTTAAACTAATGGAGCACCGCTGAAGATCGAAGACACGAAAAGGATTAACTGAGAACCGACAACTGAAAGCGGAGAACTTCTGGGCGGTGTACAAGCCGCGCCGACCACCAGCGACCAACAAAATGATCAAATCTCCCCGAGGAACCCGCGACCTTCTCCCCCCAGACACCGCCCTCTGGAACTTCGTAGAAGCCGCCGTCCGCGAAGTCTTCCGAGCCTACAACTTCCATGAAATCCGTACCCCCATCTTCGAGTCCACCGAACTCTTCGCCCGAGGCATCGGTGAAGAGACGGACGTTGTAAGCAAGGAGATGTTTACCTGGGAAGATCGCGGACGAGCTGAAAGCGATAAAGGACAATCCCTGACCCTGCGCCCCGAGAACACTGCCGGTGTAGTTCGCGCCTACATCGAACACAAACTCTGGGACCGCGGGCTAAACAAACTCTTCTATATAGGCCCCCAATTCCGCCGCGAGCGCCCGCAAAAAGGCCGCTTCCGCCAGTTCTACCAAATCGGAGCCGAAGTCATCGGCCCCCCGACTGCCGGCAGCCAGTCTCCCGCCAGAGACGCGGAAATTCTGGAACTCCTGGCCACGCTGCTGGACCGTGTAGGCATCGCCAACTGGACGCTGGAACTAAATTCCGTAGGCTGTCCCAGCGACCGCGCAAAATTTAACGAAGCCCTCCGCCAAGCCCTGGCCCCCGTAGTAAATAAAATGTGCGCCGACTGCCAGCGCCGAGCCGTAACCAATCCCCTAAGAGTCTTCGACTGCAAAGTCCCCGAAGACCAGCCCATCATAGAAACTCTCCCCACTATCACCCAATTTCTAGACGAAGCCTGTCAGACCCACTACGAAGAAGTGAAGAACATTCTGAACGCAGTCCAAATCTCCTACAAAGAAAATCCGCGTCTGGTGAGGGGCCTGGATTATTACCAGAAGACTGCGTTTGAATTTACCCACGGTTCGCTAGGCGCGCAGAATGCGATTCTAGGTGGCGGACGCTACGACGGCCTATCCGAAGCGCTAGGCGGCCCCGCCGCTCCGGGCATCGGCTTCGCCATAGGAGAAGATCGCCTCGTACTTTCGTTGACCGCATCGGCGGAGTCGGTGATCCGCAAGCCTGACGTGTATATCGCTCCGCTGGGCGCCGGCATGAATCGCGAAGCCGCCCGCCTGGCGCGCGAACTGCGCCGCCACGATCTGGTAGTCGATCTCGGCGACGAGTCGTTCCGCCTGAAAAAATCATTCGAGGCCGCGGACAAGATGGCAGCGCGTTACATCCTAATCGTCGGCGAAAACGAAGTGAAGGCCGATGCCTTCGCGCTCAAGCATCTAGCCTCCGGCGAACAAGTAACCGTTCCGCGAGCCGACTTGCCGCGGAGAATTCAGCACAACTAGCTTTAGCTTTTGGCTCCTAGCTCTTAGCTTTTAGCTTTTGAAGTCCCCTGTGAACCTCTGTGTACTTGGGGTTAAGGCTTTCTTCTTACCACAGAGGTTACAGGGGAAGACAGGGTAAAATTGTTTTTCTGGGAGGCGATCATGCGAGGCATTGTTCTAGTGTTGGGCACGGTTCTGGCTGGCGTCACCATGGCTCTTTCTCAAGCTCCCTCTTCCAATCCGCTTCCCGCCTTCGACCAGCAATTAATCGAGCAGCAGAAGCAGTTTCTGCAAGCCACCCAAACCAAGAACGCATCTGCTGTAGATAGCGCCGTCGCCGAAGATTTTCAGGGCATCGGAACCAACGGCGACTTCTACGAGAAAAGTGAAGTAGTCGAGTCCGCGCGGACAGGAATGCCCAAGGACACCCGCGCCTACGATTTCCACGTAGTCAAGCTCAACGATGACTCCGCCGTCGTAGCCTACAACCTCATCGTCCCCGGTGAACATCCCCGCTATCGCCACATGTCCGACACCTGGGCAAAAATCGACGGCCAATGGAAGCTGAAATTCCGCCAGATCACCCCCAACCTCTGGAGCGCTAACGATCTGGATTAAACAGCAGAAGCCGTTCCGTCTGTGCCCGGAGTTCTGATCTTTCCAACTGCACTGGGTGGGCGCGACGGCCTTGCCGCCCGCCGCTCCATTTATAATCTTGGATTCGGTTCACCACCGTAATTCCAGCTCGACAAGGCGAAAACGTGCTCGATTTTTTAGGCGACCTCAGACGAACTCATATGTGCGGAGGACTGCGGCTCTCCGATGCGGGCAAGAAAGTTGTGCTCATGGGATGGGTCAACCGGCGGCGCGACTTGGGGCAGATCATCTTTGTCGATCTGCGCGACCGCACCGGCGTGACGCAAGTCGTCTTCAACAACGAACTTAACGCCGCCGTGCACCAGAAAGCCGAAACGCTGCGCAACGAGTTCGTGATCGCGGCCATCGGAACGGTCAAGCGCCGCGATGCCGACACCATCAATCCCAATATCCCAACCGGCGAAGTCGAGCTGGTGGTGGAAGAGCTGCGCCTTTTGAACGTATCGAAGCCGCTGCCGTTTCTGCCTTCGGACACGGTGCTGGCGAACGAAGAGATGCGCCTGAAATATCGCTACATCGACCTGCGTCGAGATGCCATGCAGTTCAACATCGAGCTGCGGCACAAAGTGGCGCTGGCGATCCGCGAGAACCTGGCCGCGCAAGGCTTCTTCGAAATTGAAACGCCGTTTATGACGCGCTCGACGCCCGAAGGCGCGCGCGATTATCTTGTGCCGAGCCGCGTATCGCCCGGATCGTTTTACGCTTTGCCGCAATCGCCGCAACTCTTCAAGCAGATCCTGATGATCTCGGGCTTCGATAAATATTTTCAGATCGTGCGCTGCTTCCGCGACGAAGACTTGCGCGCCGACCGCCAGCCCGAATTCACCCAGATCGATCTTGAAATGTCGTATCCGCAACCGGAGCGGGTTTGGGAGGTGGTCGAAGGCTTTTTGGCTGCGGCTTTCAAGGCGGCGGGGCATGAGATCAAGACGCCTTTTCTGCGCATGGATTTTGACGATGCCATCCGGCAGTACGGCATTGACAAGCCTGACCTGCGGGTGCCGGCGTTTACCGACGTGAGCGATTGCTTTGCTGCCAGCGACTTGGAATCGCTGGCCATTAATAAAGATTTGCCGGTGATTGCGATTCGAATTCCGCATGTCGGCGAGCTTTCGCGCAAGGAACGCGACGACGTCAAGCCGCTGTTTGTGTCCAAGGGCGGAGCGCGTGTGTTTGAAGACTTCAAGCGCATCGAGAACAAATTTCCCGAGGCGGGGACGAAAGTTCGAGAGCGAGCCGGCGCGGCGGCCGACGATCTGCTGGTACTGGTGGTGGGCTCGGCGCAGTCGGGCTCATCGGGAGATGCGCATCCCGCCAGCAGGCGCAAAGTGACGCCCGCGGAGATGGCGATCTATGCGTCGGCGGGGCTTCTTCGCGTGGCTTTGGCGCAGAAGTATTCCGATCGGCACAAACTTTTCCAGAAGGGCGATTACCGCTTTCTGTGGGTAACGAATTTCCCCATGTTCGAGTGGGATGAAGGCGACAAGCGCTGGAACGCGGCTCATCATCCGTTTACTTCGCCGAACGATGAAGACATGGACAAACTGGAAAGCGATCCGGCCATGGTGCGCGCGCTGGCGTATGACGTGGTGCTGAATGGGACGGAGTTGGGATCGGGCTCGATCCGTATTCACCGGCAGGATGTGCAGAGCAGAATTTTTCACGCGCTCGGCATGACGGAAGAAGAAGCGCGCTCGCGCTTCGGCTTCTTCCTGGAAGCGCTCGAGTACGGTACGCCCCCGCACGGCGGGATTGCGCTTGGCCTCGATCGCATCGTGATGATTCTGGCCGGGGCAGATAGTTTGCGCGAGGTAATCCCTTTCCCAAAGACCGCCGCTGCCAAGGATTTAATGATGGAAGCACCTACTCCGGTGGCGGAGGGGCAATTGCGGGAGTTGGGGATTGGGGTGGTGAAAAAGATTTAGCATGTAGAACATATGAGGTCCTCCATGGAACAGGGACTTTCAGAAGAAGCCCAGGTAGGAATCCAGGAAATCGTTGAGGCAAGGATCAGGGAGTTTGTAGACGCGACATTTGAGACGATCTCTGGCAGTGCCAACAACGACCCTATCCCGGACACCGTATTCCACTACACGACAGCGGAAGGGCTGCTGGGGATAGTTAGGAACCGCGAGCTTTGGGCAACTCACATTTCTTATCTGAATGACAAGATTGAATTCATATATGCGTTTCGTTTACTGGCGGCGGAAGCTGGCAAGAGGTTTGACTCCAGACAAGAAAGCCTGGACACAGCTGGCCAGTTTCTCGCTCTGTTGACGCGGGACGCTCCCCACCGAGTATTCGACGACGTGTACGTCGCCTGTTTTTGCCACGAGAAAGACTCGCTCAATCACTGGCGGGCATATGGTAGAGGTAGCGGTTTCGCGATCGAAATCAACCCGACAACAGGTGATAAGAGTTCCAGCCTGAAACCCGGAAATACTGGGAAGGCATCGCTGGGACAGGTTTTGTACGACCGACGGAGACAAACACAGCTAATCTCCCGCGTCATCGACCATTGCGTGACCTTCATCGAATCATGGGGCGACACATCCAAAGAAGCGGCAAATTCGAGCGCAATCTCCCTTGCGTCCTTCATCCATGTCGTCGTAGCCATTCTAGCTTCGAAGCTTAAGCATCCGGCGTTCTCCTCCGAATGCGAGTGGAGGATGGTCTGTTCCCCGCACGAAAGAATCGCTCCGACCCGTCCCGATTTCCGTTCGAGCGCTGGGTTGGTAGTTCCCTACTTACCGCTGAAGGCCGCCGAAGGTGAAAAGCTCCCTATAAAGGCTGTGTGGTGCGGCCCCACTTCCGAGGTCAATTTGAGCATAAGGTCCGCCGAGATGCTCTTAAATAGGTATGGCTACGATGTTCCAATAAAGTCATCGGAGCTGTCCTTGCGTTAGCGGTCTTGGTAACCCTTCGTAGGCTCTCCCGCCGTGGGAGGAGATGTGAACGAAGGTCGCCCCGGGGCTCCGCTCATCGCGTTCTGTGCGATGAATGGGTGATCACGACCTGCGATAGAATGGGCACGAGAGGTGGCCATGGCAGAGATGACGCCGCAAGTTTCCGAGGTGCTGGAGAAAGCACTGGCGCTTTCCACGCAAGAGCGTGGTTTGTTAATCGATCACTTGATTGAGAGCCTCGACGAAGGGCCTGCGGAAGAAGGAGTGGAGGAGGCTTGGGACGAAGAGATCAAGCGCCGGGTTGATGATATTCGTTCGGGCAAGGTCAAGATGATCCCAGGCGAGGAGGTGCGCCGCCGTCTCGCCGCCCGGCTCCTCAATGTCGAAAAGTAAGCCCTATCGCGTCCACCCGGAAGTGTGGCTCGAAATTGAGGCCGGAGACGACTGGTACCTCGAACGCAGTGTGGATGCAAGTGCGGGATTCATAGCCGCCGTCTCCGATGCTTTTGAGGGCATTTCCCAAGCACCCCAGCGCTGGCCCAAATATTTGCACGGAACCCGGCGGTTCGTGCTTCACCGCTTTCCGTTTTCCATCGTCTACCTCGATGATCCCGACGCAGTGAGCATCGTAGCCGTCGCCCACAGCAAGCGGAAGCCCGGATACTGGAAGGCGCGACTCTAGCGCGTCGCCGCCAGTCGCTGCTCCACCAACTCCGCGATTCGATTGAGCACTTCGTCCTCGCTCATATCAGTCGAGTCGAGCACCACGGCATCTTCGGCGGCCAGCAGAGGAGAAGCCGCGCGGGTGCGGTCGCGAAGATCGCGCTCGCGAAGCTCGGCAGCTATGGCCTGCGCGGGTGCGCCTTTTACTTTCTGCTGGTCGAGTCGCCGCTGTTCGCGAATCACGGGATCGGCATCTAGAAAAATCTTTAGATCGGCATCGGGAAAGACCTTGGTCCCAATGTCGCGGCCTTCCATCACCACGCCGCCGCCGATGCCCATTTCACGCTGTCGCGCCACCATCCACTCGCGGACCTTGGGATGCACGGAGACGCGCGACGCCGCCTCGCTGACATCGCGCTCTCGAATACGCGCCGAAATGTCTTTTCCGTTGAGCAGGACGCGATTGCCACCGATCGAGCGCTCGAGAATAATGTGCGAATCCTCCGCCATTTTCAGCAGCGTGGCTTCGTCGTCGAAGGAGGCATCCCACTCGATCGCTTTGAGCGCCAGCGCGCGGTACATGGCTCCACTCTCCAGGTTCACGTAGTCGAGTTTGCGAGCCAGACGGGAGGCGACCGTGCTCTTGCCTGCTCCGGCCGGGCCGTCGATGGCGATGATGAGTTTGCGTTGGGAAGGGTCGGTCATGCGTGAATGTGCGATTCTACAACAATCGCAGCCTCTCAAGCGTGCTGCCGAGCTGCGCACGGCTTGGACGGGCCAGAGGCCCGTCGCCACACGACCGAGGGTCAAATGCGCATTAGGTCGCGCGTACCGGGCGGGGCTTGGGGACATAGGCTTGTTTTGGCGGGGTTACCTGCAGCAGCGATTTGGCGCCGACGTGCACGAAGCTCAATTCGCGAGCTGAGAGCAGGGCGTGAATGGCTTCTTTCACTCTTGTGCGCGGAACGAAATTCGCGACGAAGTTCTCGACCTCGCCCTCATCCACCGCGACCACGCAGTCCAGATATTTTGAGACCAGAGCCGAGAGCGCTTCGGGCACAGAGATTCCGACGCCTTCGCGAACTACATCCGGGGCCCAGCGCGAGAGCTCGTCCCACACCGAGCCTTCCGCGGCCGTGTAATCGACGCGCGTGATGCGGAGTTTGGCCCAGAGTTCGCTGAGACCGCGATCGAGGCCGGCGCTGGAAACCGAGCCGCCCAGCATCTCGCCGAGTTTGGTTTTCGAAATTGGGCCGCGGCGGCGGATGATTTCGAAGGCATCACACGCCAACGGAGAATAGGGCGACCGCGGTCCAGTGGTCGGCGGCAGCTTCGGGTTGCGCTCGCCTACGAGCGCATAGAAATACGGGAACACCGACGGCGCCAGCAGGAAAGCATTGTTCTCGTCAATCAGCGGAGCCTCGTAGGCCGCCTGGTCGCGGAGCGCGCGCACCATCAGTTCGGTCGCTTCTTGCGCTCGTGGATCGTTATACGCGTGCTGACGCGCGGGCAACTTGTCATCGGCACCGACCCATGCCCCTATGAACGTTGGCAGCAGATTCGCAGGGCGCATCGGATACATCAGACAAAATCCCACGGACTCGAGGAAGGCGCGCGCGTCGTCGAGAGTACGCACGGGCTGGCCGTTCAGGCGCCACTTTTCCATGCGAGCCTGCAGGAGTTCCGGGTCAGTCATGATTTGATTAGACCATAACTGATTCCGGCGTTGCTTGGCCTGTCGAGTTTCTCTCAGTGCATCCGCGACACCTGAGCTACACCGTCAATGAACCAGTCACCCAGACCGTGCATAATCGCGATGATCCAAAGATTGCCTGAACGCCAAAAAATGAGTGCGAAGAAGAAACCAATAGCGAAGATCGCCGCAAAAATCCAAAGGTGCGATGGATGTTTTGGCGCCGCGAGAAAGTGGTAAGCGTGCAGAGGACCAAACGTGAATACCAGATTGCTCAGCAAAATTCCCGTGCGAGTTCCCCAGCGTCGGACAAGCTCGGTTTGAAGTACGCCGCGATACAGAAACTCTTGATAAAACCCCCAAATCAGTTTCGGCACAAAGACGAACAAACCAATACTCGCCAAATCCGGACGCGCCCATAGTGCTTTCAGGTCGGCAGCCACGAAGAAGGAAAACACGATAATGGCTATTGGTACAACCTGCAGAAAGTAGAGCTTCTCGGTTCTTGACCAAAGGAGCCATTTGTAGAGTCCGAGTTGAGACAGGTGTACTTTGGCGAAGCCGACTACGAGCCAGCAAAGCAGTGCGGTCAAGAGGCTCAACTGCGCCAGCGACCACCAGTTGCGCCCTGTGATGGTCAACCATCGGGCGCCAGCATCGAGAAGCGGACGCACAATGCCTTCGAGGAAAAGAAAGACCAGTAACAGCCTGCGACCCTGCCGTGAAGAATAAGTGGGCACGGGCGGCGGGTTGAATAGGAACAGGTGACCGCGCCAGAAAGGGCTGACGTGAGAAGCCTCGGGGTCGGAGAAGGCTTTGCGCAGGCTGGTCATCCAGACTCTTTTCTGGGCAAGAATGCCCAACGCTTGTGGAGGCCAGCCCGTCCCAACCGCCAGGACGAGCGAGTTAGGAACGTCACAACCCTAAATGCGCTTGAATGCCCTCTGAATATCCTGCATGGAATAGCGCAGCACCACCGGCCTGCCGTGCGGGCAAGACATTGGATGTTCAGTTTCTGCGAGCTCTGCTAGCAGCCATTCCATTTTGTGTTGTTCGAGGGGCATATTGACTTTGATAGCGGCGTGGCAGGCGATCGAGGCGGCTATGCGGGTGCGCACTGCTTCGAGATTGATGGCTTGATCTTCGCGGGTCAGTTGTTCGAAGATCTCGTTTAGCATGTGCTCGATTTGCGCCGCGTCCACGCCTGCGGGTGCGACTTTTACGGCTACGCTGCGGGTTCCGAAGGGCTCTGCCTCGAAACCATTGTGCGCAAGTTCTTCGGCGATTTCGCTGAAGATGGCTTGCTGTGCGGGAGTGAGTTCGATGACGAGGGGCATGAGCAAGCGCTGGCTCTCGACGTGCTGCGCCGTGCGTTGCCGCAGGACTTTTTCAAACAGCACGCGCTCGTGGGCTACGTGTTGGTCGATGATCCAGAGGCCGTCTTCGTTGACGGCTAGAATGAATGAATTTCGAATCTGGCCTAGGGGGCGCAGGGTCCGCAGCGACTCTAAAGTGGGCGCGGCTTGCGGCTCCTGCGCGATGGGCGGGGCGCAGCCGTGATCGGGAATTGGCTGAGAATTGCCTGCAGCTTCGGGCGCGCGCGCCAGGGAGAGGGCTGCGTTGGCCTCGACTGCGATTCCTCCTTCGAATTCCAGGCGCGCGGTGGTCGCGGAAACTACCGGCGCCTGCAGTGCGAAGCCGCCTGCTGCCGCGGGTTCGTACAAATCGCGCCACGGGGCGGGTTGCGAGCCATCGCCGATGTGCTGGCCCTGCGACATCGCGGGACTGGTGAGTCCGGCGCTGGCGGAGGGCTGCGCTCGAATTTCGGTCAGGAATTGCGGGACGGGCCGAGCCTTCATCAGGGCGGCGCGGATCGACTCGCGCACGAAATCGTGAATCACGGTTTGCTGGCGGAAGCGAACTTCGGTCTTGGACGGATGCACATTCACATCCACTTCGGCGGTTGGCATCTCCATAAAAAGTAGAACTACGGGATGCACGGTGGGCGGCAAAATATTTCGATAGGCTTCGGTAATGGCGTGCTGAATCAGGCGGTCGCGAATGAGGCGTCCGTTGACGAAAATGAAAATCGAATTGCGATTGAGCTTCTGAATTTCCGGCTTGGAAACGAAGCCGTGGAGGCGGACCTCGCCGAAATCTTGCGGGGCGGGCGTTGCTGCCTGCGACTCTTGTGCTAGTTGCGCTGGTGGTCCCGCCTGGGCCTTCTTTGAGGTTGAGGTTTCGCGGACAAGAGTGTCCGCGCCACCCGTGCCACGGCGCCAGGGTGGGGGCTGCGGCAGGCCGATACGCTCCAAGGGTTGCATCGCCGCTAGCGGGATCAACTGGTCGAGCGTCTCGCGTCCAAACACCTGGTAGACGCGCTCGCGATGACCGGCCACGGGCGGCGCCACCAGCAAGGCGTTGGTGGCGGAGTGCAATTCGAAATGCTTGTCTGGATGCGCTAGAGCGTAGTGGGTTACCAGCGACGCGATGTGCGACAGTTCGGTTGATTCTGATCGCAAAAACTTTTTGCGCGCGGGCGTATTAAAGAAGAGATCGCGAATGGTGATCGAAGTACCCAGGGGCAGGCCCGCCTCTTCGACTCGGATTATTTTGCCGCCGTTGATTTCGAGTACTGTGCCGGCGGGTTCTTCTTCGGCGCGGGTTTCCAGATGTAGGCGGGCTACCGACGCAATGGAAGGCAGTGCTTCGCCGCGAAATCCTAGCGTCGAAATGGTAAGCAGGTCGTCGGTCTCTTTGATTTTCGAGGTGGCGTGGCGCTCGAAAGCGAGCATGGCATCGTCGCGCACCATGCCGCAACCATTGTCGGTAATCTGGATCAGCTTCTTCCCACCGGCCTCGACCTGAATGCGGATGCGGGTGGAACCGGCGTCCAGCGCATTCTCCAGCAACTCTTTTACTACGGACGCGGGACGCTCAACCACTTCGCCGGCAGCGATCTGGTTGGCAACTCTTTCGGAGAGGATGTGAATCTTGCCCATGGGAGCGGTGATCAGTGGATAGAGGTCAGCGGTCAGTGTGACAGATTCGACTGGGCAGCGTAAAGGCGGGACGAGGACACGCTTGCCGTGTCTGCGGAGACGGGGCAAGCCCGGGCAGGCCCCGTCTCTACGGGCTGGCCTGGGCTGCTGCTGAACCCCGAGTTCCTCCGCTGCCTGCTATGCTCACTTCGCCGATTTCGGGTCGGGACTGGAGTTTCCCATGTCGACTACCACCTTCCACTGGCCGTCTTTTTGTTTTCTCCAGATCGAGGTGTACTTGCCGTAGTTGGCTACGAGCTTGCCATCTTTATTTTTGGCGGTGTAGACGTAATTGCCGTAGGTGTAGCCGAGATCGCCGGAGGCGGCCATTTCGGCTTTGACGGGGGTCCAGGTTAGGGTTGTGCCTTCGGGCCAGGGAGGTTGCTTGCGCATGGCATCTTTGTTGTCAAAACCGCCGCCGTCCACGACTTCGACGCCATCTTCGGCGAAGTAGGTGAGGAAGGCATCGTGGCCGTGCTGGGCGACTTCCTGGGCGAACTTGGCTTCGAGTTGGACGAGGAGGTCGGAGCCGGTGGCGGGTTTTTCTTTCTTGGCAAAGGACGTGGCGGCGCAGAGCAGCAGAAGCAGAAGTGTTACGGCGATTGTTTTCATCGACAATTCTCGGGCCGCAAGGGCGGCGGGTTGTTGGGGCACGAACGGTGATGCGATCGGCGATAAATTTATCACGCGGGGAGTTCGAGCGTCGCTTGGGGCGAGTCAGCGGGGCTGGCGACTCGCTGCGCTTGGGGGGGCTGCCGGCACACGGACAAGAGTGTCCGCGCCACACCAGCGGTTGGCCTGCTACACTTTTTCTCCAATGACAAATCTCAGACTGCTCTTGAATATTTTATTGCATGCCGGGGTGTTAGCGGGGCGGATGGCTTGTGCTCAGGCGGTGGCTAGTCCTGCTGCTTCTGCTTTGGCTACGCCGGAAGAAAAGCATTTGCGGAATGTGCGGCAGCTAACTTTTGGCGGGTCGAACGCGGAAGCGTATTTTTCAGCGGACGGCAAGCGGCTGATTTTTCAGTCTACGCGTGGCGACTTGCAGTGCGACCAGATCTTCACCATGAATGTGGACGGGACGGATCAGAAAATGGTGTCGACCGGCAAGGGGCGCACGACTTGCAGCTACATTTTTCCGCATGGCGATAAGATTCTGTATTCCTCGACGCATCTGGCGGATGCGGCTTGCCCGCCTCGTCCGGACTATTCGAAGGGCTATGTGTGGGCGGTGTATCCGGGGTTTGATATTTTCACGGCGAAGCTGGATGGATCGGACTTGAAACAGCTGACTACGACTCCGGGGTACGACGCGGAGGCTACGATTTCGGAGGATGGGAAGAAGATTGTTTTCACTTCGGTGCGCCATGGCGATCTTGATATTTATTCGATGGATGCGAATGGCAAACATGTGAAGCAGCTTACGCATGAACTGGGATATGACGGCGGCCCGTTTTTTTCGAAGGATCGAAAGAGGATTGTTTATCGGGCTTACCATCCGAAGACGGAGCAGGAGATTACGGAATACAAGGAGCTGCTGAAGCAGAACTTGATTCGTCCGACTACGCTTGAGATCTGGATTATGAAGGCGGATGGGAGCGGGAAGCGGCAGCTTACGAATTTGAATGCCGCTAGTTTTGCGCCTTCGTTTTATCCGGACGGGAAGCGGATTATTTTCGCTACTAACCTGGGCTCGACTGGCGGGATGGGGAATTTCGAGTTGTACGCGATCAACGTAGATGGGACGGGGCTGGAGCGGATCACGTTTAGCGACGGTTTTGATGGGTTCCCGATGTTTAGTCCGGATGGAAAGCAGCTGGTGTGGATTTCGCATCGGAACGGGAAGGGGCAGCGGGAAACGAATGTTTTTGTTGCGGATTGGGTGCCGTGATGCGGGTTCGGTTGATTGGGTGTAACGCTAGCTTTAGGGTGATTCGATGAAGTGGCTGCAGTGGGCGATCGTGGTGTTAGTGGTGGTGCTGGTGCTGGGAACTGGCGCCGCTTATTTTGCTACGCGGGAGAGCAGCCGGCCGCGGAAGATCACGGCCGCAGAGGCCGAGGCTCATCTGGTCGACGAGCGGCCGCTGCCTGCTGCGCGCGGGCTGGCCGCTTTGGCAATCGCTCCGGAAGAACAACGATTCGCTGAGGAAGCGGCGCGAATCGCGGACCATGAAGTGGACCTGGCTTTTGCCGACGCGCTGCGCCAAGCCACTGAACAGCGGCCCGCTCAGGATCCCAAGACCCGCGAGCTGCACTTGAAGGTGCAACAGGCGCAATCGGCGCTGGCGGAGACACTATCGCAGCTCGAGCAACTCAAGGCGCGGATCTCCGCCGCCAAGCCCAGCGAAAAAGAGGCGCTCGCGGATCAGAAAGATCTGCTGGATGCGGAACAAGCGCTGGATGAGGATGAGATCGAAGACGCGCAGCAGGAATTGATTCGAGCGGGAGGGAATCAGGAGGACGCGGTTCAGCGGCAGCGGGATCAACACGAAGCGGCCGAGCACGCGTTGGAACAACGCCAGGGTCAGAACCCACCAGGGCCTTCGGTAGGCGCGGCGGTGGTTTTCGGCAGCAGCAATCTGGCGGGCCAGGTGCGAGGGTGGATGTGGCTGCGAGACAAACGCGCGCGCATCGAGTCGGCGCGACGCGAAGCGGAAGAGATTGCCAACGACTTGGCCGCGCAACACGCAGCGCTGCAGCGCCTCGTGCGCGAGGAAAAGCCGCAAAAAGAAGAAACCAGGCAGCGGACTACTGAGCTTAAGAAGGGGGCCGCTGCGGGGGCAGGTTCGAAAGAAAGCACAGCGACAGCGGTGAGTTCCCTTAGACATTTTTCCAGCAGCCAGGAGTTGCTCTCTGGCCTCGACAAGCGCATTCGAGACGAGCGGGAATTGCAGCAAATCTATGGCGAGTGGATCGAGGTTACGGGAAGCCAGCAGCGGGCAGTGCTGCACGGCATGCTGCGATCCATTCTTTGGATACTGCTGGTGGTGGTGATGGTGTATGTCGGGAGCCTGCTGGTGGACCGGCTGTACGCTAATTCGGCTCCGGATAAAAAGCATCTGCTCACCCTGCGTGGAGTGATTCGATTCGCATTGCAGGCAGTGGGCGTTCTGCTGATCGCATTCGTGATTCTTGGGGTACCGGCCCAGATGCCGACTATCCTGGGATTAGCGGGCGCGGGACTGACCGTAGCGCTGAAGGACTTCATCGTCGGATTTTTTGGGTGGTTCGTACTGATGGGGCGGAACGGGATTCGCGTGGGCGATTGGGTGGAGATCAATGGCGTGGTCGGCGAAGTGATTGAAATTGGATTGCTGCGCACGGTATTGCTCGAGACTGGGAACTGGACCGACACGGGTCATCCGACGGGGCGCAAGGTCGCGTTTGTGAACAGCTTTGCGATCGAGGGACACTACTTTAATTTCTCGACTGCCGGACAGTGGTTGTGGGATGAACTGCAGGTGGTGGTGGGGCAGGGGGAGAATCCTTATCCGCTGGTGGAGGCAATCCAGCGCCTCGTGGAAGAAGAGACGCGGGCGAGCGCGGCACAGGCGGAGACGGAGTGGCAGAAATCGGCCGGGTATCGGAAGTCACTGGCGGTGGCGCCGGCGATTTACCTGCGGCCGACCGCTTCGGGAGTGGAGATGCAGATTCGGTATATCACGAGCGCCAACGAGCGGTACGTGACGCGCTCGCGGTTGTACGAGAAGATTGTGGGATTGCTGCGCGGGGGGCAGAAGCCGGAGGCGACCGTGCCCGAGCAGCAGGCATGAGCAGCGAAAAGCCCCGCTTCTCGAAAAGCGCGAGAAGTTGATTCTTAGTTCTATCTGCTAGTTGGACGCCAGCACATCGTCGTTGTAGTTCACCAGCGCGCGTTTGGGGGCATCTTTCAGTCCCTTTAGCGGGACTTTTTGATCTACCGAACTGTTTCCGGTCAGGTGCGCTCGGCCCAGGTTTACGGTACGGCCATCCGCCAGTTCCAGGTAGATCGGGATGAGCATCCGGAACTTATCATCCACGCCGGACTGGGTGACCTTGAATCCGAATACTACGTCGCCGTTTGCGTCTTTTCCAAAGGTGTAGTCGATCTTGTAGGCCGGGAGGGCGGTACCGAAGACATATTCGTTGAAAAACCAGTCGAGGCGATGGTTGCCGTCTAGATCCATCTCTTGAGTCATGTGTTTTTCCATCACGGCTTTGAAATCTTCGGTGGTCGCGGCTTTGCCGGAATAGGTCTTCACAAAATCCTGCATGGCTTCCTTGAAATTCTGGTCGCCGGTTTTGCGGTCCCACAACATCATGCGGATCATGTGGAGAATGTAGGCACCCTTGGGATAGATAAGGCGCCGGGTCACGTCGAACCCTGTGCGCGAGTTATCGGCCCGGTATCCCATGGTTAAGGGGCCCACATCAATGGCGCGAAAGCCTTGGGCGTTTCGTTCCAGCAGCAATGTGCGCTCGTCGTTCCAGAACTCGATAAATTTCTTGGGATTCTTTTCGACCATGCTGATGTAGAGGGACGCGGACATGTCAGAGAACCCTTCGCTCATCCACTGGTCGCGGCCGGAGGCGAAGCCGACGGTGTGTCCCCACCACTGGTGGGCGACTTCGTGCGGCGTAACCACTTTCCAATATCCGCGGTCACCCCAGTCGAGGCCAAGAGAATGGCGCACAGTGGTGTCAAAGTAGTAGCAAATGGGAATCCAGACGAGTTCCGGCCACGATTGACCAAAGTTGCATGCGGTTTGCTGCGTGAGTTGCATGTGTTTGAACAGCGAAGGGCCGAAATAATCGGTGTAGAGTTGCACCGCCATTTCGCCTTCTGCCAGTGCTTTCTTGTTGAGTGAAGTGGTGCTCATCGAGCCCAGCGCCACCTCCGATCCCATATGCGAGCCTTGCGAGGGCAACTCATCGCCTACGGAATGCTGCAAGGATTTCACCCAGTCGGGAGACTCTTCGTTGGCATAGGACTGAATGAAGTATTCGGGCTTGGTGAGTTTGGCTTCCTCTACCTTGAACTTGCCAAAGCTGAATCCAGCCACGGTCTGCGGGCTTTCGCTCTTCCACACAGTTACATTCTGACCGCCGTCGTTACTTTCAGAGACGAGTATGCCGGTCGCAGCCATCTTCATTCCTTTGGGAATGCGCAAGGTCATGTCATACAGCGCATATTCTCCCAGCCCGCCATCCGGATCGTTGGGATACCAATCGTCGCGCGCTACCGGGAAATAGTTTCCGCCGCCCGTGCTAATCACTGCATCTTTCCCCTCGTAGGTGGTCGTGACCGAGAACTTTTCCCCTTCAGCAACAGCCTTAGGTAAGATGACGGCGAAGTTGGCGTCTTCGTTCTTGTCCTCCTGAATAAAGGAGATGGCCTGTCCGTTCGCGGTCACACTCTGCACGCGCAGGGACCGGAACAAGGCGAAACCCACGACCCGCAATCCTTTGCGCCGCGCAACCATGTCTGTAGTGGATTTGCCCAGCAGCTTGCCGCTCTTTTCGAATGTGGCTTCCAGTTGCTGGTGTTCAATGTGGATTGGCTTGCCAACGGTACCTGGCGGGTGATCGCGTGAAATATTGAAAGAGGCCCAGTTGCCCGCCTTGTTTTCGTCGTAGGTCATAAAGCTAACCTGCCCCGAACCGGAGTTGGGATCAATCTGGTAAAGCTCCTTGCCGCTGTAGCGTTTGCCGTGGATGAAAGCTACGAAGAGCCCCCCTGGTTCGGGGCTTGATACATCCTGCAGAATGCGCGCTTCCATGTTGTCCTTGAATTTGTGGCGCGTCGTATTCTGGCTGTCTTTCAGCAAGCCGACATCGCACCCACCGGACGCGGGGCTCCCCCCTTTCTTGATGTCGTCATAGGTCGAATCCGTAAAGCGCAGGACTGCCTGACTGAAGTTCTCGCTGAACTGGTCATCTTTTGTGAGCAGCTTCAAACTCTTGCGCTCCGATTCGAGGGGCGGGTCGAGGACAAAATTGCCGTCACCGGTAAACACTGCGCCGGTGACTTTGCTTTGCACCGGCGTGACAAAGCACACCGTTCCCGAGCGCAGGTGGAAAGTGCCCGCGTCGCGCTTCAAGTCGAAGTTACTGACGCTCACCGCCTCGCCTCCGAGCGTCAGATTGCGAAGTTGCTGGTACGTGGGGTCGGAGTTAGCAGGGGCGGGATTATCGGCAGCGTAAAGAGGGAGAAATGAAGCTAGCAAAATAGCGGCAGACACGATACGAGAAGCCATGGCGGAGAAAAGCCTCATGTGTGGAAGAGCAGTGGAAGTATGCACGATTTACCGGTTCGTGCAAAGGATACAGATCACGGGTAGTGGGTCACTCTGCAGAGCATTCACCAGTAAGACCACGAAGGCACACGAAGGAAACCAACTCACCCACTACCCGATCACGAGATAAGAAGGAAAATGATTTAGAGGAGATCGTGGAATGAGAGGCAAGAGGGTGGGAGTTACTCCTCAGTCTGTAGTGGAAGCGGCGAACAACGAAAAAAACCCGCCCAAGCGGAGCTTGGACGGGACACGTTTGTGAGTACACGAGGGACGCGAAGTACGTTACGCCTTTGCGTAATAGGCGGCGTTCTTTTCCAGAAACTCTTTCTTGTCTTCGGGCAGTTCATCGGCGACGAAGATTGAATCCGAGGTGCAGGCTGGGACGCAGGCGCCGCAATCGATACAACCCTCGGGGTCGACATAAAGCTGGGTTGCCGCCTCAAACTGGGGTTCGTCTTTCTTGGGGTGGATGCAGTCGGTGGGACAGACGTCCACGCAAAGCTCGTCTTTGATGCAACTGTCGGTGATTACATAGGCCATGATTGCTTCTCCTGAGATGTTGCTGGCAGTAGTTTCAGTCCCACCTTAGCTAGGGAAGTCCGTCTTGGCGGTGATCTGCGTCACAGGGCAGTGTGGCTTGATCACACAGAATGGTGATGGTGATCACAGGCGGAGAAAGGTCGATTGGCGTATAAAGTTGGCAATTGCAATCCTGAGTAGAAGCAAAGAATTGCCCGGCCTCACCCCACGACCCCACACAGCCGCCACCCAAGCGGCGGGCCGGGCAATATCAAACCTCGAAAATTCATTGAGACATTCAGTCATTGAGACGTTGGATTCAATGACCAAATGATTCAACGTTTCCGCTACGGGCTTTTTCTTTCCATCAAGTAGGAGTCTTTGTATCCGAGATAATTTTCGGCATAGCGAAGGATTGTTCCCTGGTCTTTTTCGTCGAGGCGGCGGCGGAATTTTCCTGGAGAGCCCATCCAGAGGGAATTTGGCTCGATTATTGTCTTCTCGGGGACGAGGGTGCCGGCGGCGATTATAGAGCCAGATCCGATGACGGCGCCGTTGAGAATGATGGAGCCCATGCCAATCAGGCAGCGGGCTTCGACGGTGCAGCCGTGGAGGATGACGTTGTGGCCCACGGTGACGTAATCGCCTACAAAGACGCCGTATTGTTCTTTCATGCCGTGGAGGATGGAGTTGTCCTGGATGTTGGAATAGTGGCCGACGCGGATCTGGTGGACATCGCCGCGGAGGACGGCGTTCATCCAGACGCTGGAGTGCTCGCCTAGAATGACGTCTCCTATGAGTTGGGCGGAGTCGTCGATGTAGCTGGTGTCGGGGAACTGGGGGATGACGCCTTTGTAGGAACGGATCATGGGTTTATCAGATGCTGGTTGCGCTTTGCCGGACCCAATGGTTTTGCGAAAACGCTCGGCGGCTGCATCGGCGAAGTCAAGATACCATGCTTGCTCTGCGGTCGAAAGGCAACCCATGTACCACCAAGGCCACGAAGGTTCACGAAGGAAGACCTTTGGGGCCGCCTGCGCGCTCGAATCACACGGATATGTGATCAACATCACTGAACCCCTGTGACGGTCCAAGGGAAACTCGCTCCCCAAGATCACTGTGGGGGGTCGCATGGCAGTGGCGCAAACGGTCCCGGCGGAAGCGAACTGGATACCTAGCACATGCGGTATGTGCCTGCATGGCTGCGGAATTCTGGTGCAGGTTCGTGATGGAGTCGCACTCAAGATCGAGGGCGATCCGAGTAATCCCGACAATTTAGGCAAGCTGTGTCCCAAGGGCAACGCGGGGCTGGCGCGGTTGTACGATTCGACGCGCGTGCTTAAGCCCATGAAGCGGACGAATCCGCAGAAGGGGCCTGGCGTGGATCCGAAGTGGGTGGACATCTCGTGGGATGAAGCCTACGGCATAGTTGCCCGCGAACTGGGCAAGGTGCGGGCGGACGATCCGCGCAAGCTGTTGTGCGCGATCGGCGACTTCCAGCGCATTGTGCTCTGGGGATGGCCGGCAGTGTTTGGCTCGCCGAACTTCTTTACCTCTTTGGGGAACTATTGCGGGGGTTCGTACCACCCAGTGAACGGGTCGGTGGACGGGTCGTTTGCCGCGATCAATGATTATGATCGCTGCAATTATTGGATCCAGATCGGATCGGGAGACGGTTTTTCGTCGCACTTGCATCTTTCGGGGAGCGCAAAACGAATGGCCGACGCGCGCATGCGGGGGATGAAGGTGGTGACGCTTGACCCGCGAATGTCGGTGGCGGCGGCGAAGGCGGACGAGTGGATTCCGACGCTGCCGGGGACCGACCGCGCATTTGTTCTGGGCATGGCACATGTGCTGATCCATGAAGTGAAGCGGTATGACCGCAAATTTCTCCGGGACCGCACGAACGCGCCTTATCTGGTGAAAGACGACGGATACCTGCTGCGCGACGAAGAGGGGCGTGCGATGGTTTGGAACACGCGACTCGGAGCCGCTCAACCATGGAATGCAGCGGCCCCGGCCGATACAGCGCTGGAGGGGGCGTCCGAATTTGCGGGCAAGCGTGTGCGCACAGGATTTCAGGTGTGGGCGGATGTGTTGCGGGACCACACTCCAGAACGGATGGCGGAGATCTGCACGGTTCCGGCGGAGACTATGCGGCGAATTGCGCGCGAGTTTGTGGAGGCGGCGCAGATTGGCGCCACCGTCGAGATCGAAGGCAAGACCTATCCCTTCCGTCCGGCAGCGCTCAATTATTACCGCGGCTCGCAGTCGCACGCTAACGGGCTCTTCGACAATCTCACTTACAAGTTATTCAACATGCTGGTGGGCAACATTGATGTTCCGGGAGGACACCTGGGCGTGCCGCTCGACCATCGCGGGTTCTTTATACACGAGGGCGACGATGGCGTGCTGAAGCCGGAGCCGCACCAGTTGCATCCCGCACCCGCGTTCAAGTATCCGCCGGATTCTACGCACCTGATGGAGTGGTTTCCGATCGGATTCGACGCGGGGCAGCTCAACACGGAGACACTGCTGGATCCGGAACGCTTCGGCCTGAATTACTCGCCAGAAGCCATGATGTTGTATCACTCGAATCCGCTCTGGAACATGCCGGAGACGGACAAGGTGGAGAAGATCATGGCGCGGATGAAGTTCGTGGTTGCCATTGATATCCAGCGGACGGAATCGACGGAGTGGGCGGATGTCTTCCTGCCGGACCATACCTATCTTGAATCGTATCTGCTGAATTGTCTGGAGCCGCCGGCGGTGACGGGACACTCGCTGCGGCAGCCGGTGGTCAAGCCGGTTGGAGATACGAAGGACGCGTACGAAATTCTGACGGAAATTGCGGAGCGGTTGGGGTTTCGTGACGATTGGAACGATCTGCTTAACATCGTGTGTGGCTTCACAGCGAATCCGAAATACTTGCTTGACCCGGAGAAACGCTATGGCGTGGAAGAACTGTGGGACCGCTACGGGCGCTCGATCTACGGGGACGACAAGGGGCTGGAGTGGTTCAAAGAGCACGGGCACGCGGTTCGCTACCGGACGCCCGAAGAGACCTACTTGCCTTACGGGAAGCTGCGGATTCCATTTTACTTTGAGTTCATCCAACGAGTGGGCGCCGAGATGAAGGAGAAGTTCGAGCAGGTGGGGCTGAAGAACTGGCCACTGGACAATTATCAGCCGCTGCCGTTTTGGAAGAACTCGCAGGTGATCGAGGATGGCAAGGCGGGGTACAGGTTTTACGCCATCACCTTTAAAGAAAGTTTGCACACTTTTGCGGACACGGTGGTGATGCCGTGGTTGTCGGAAGTGAGCGAGAAAGAAGCGGTGCACGGCGGAATCCTGGTGAATCCGGTTACGGCTGAGAAGCTGGGAATCGAGACCGGGACGTGGATCCGGTTGACATCGCCCGCGGGCAGCATCGAGGGGCAAGCGCAGGTTGTGGAAGGGATTCATCCCGAAGTGTTTGGGGTGAGCAATGCGATCACGCGGCATTTTGTTACGAATGATCGGCAGAAGAAAAAGGGGAGCCATTTCAACCGGCTGTTGACGGGGTCAATGCTGTATACCGACAGCGCTACCGGGGGATTGGAATCGAGCGCGCGGGTTCGGGTGGAGCGAATCTGATGCCGGCCGCCAACATTTCCGCGCTGGGAGCCACGCGCAAGATGCTGGGCTTCAGCCGGCGCACGGTGGAGTTTGAGCGCGCGACGGTGGCCGAGTTGCTGCGTGGGCTTGAGACGGTGGACGGTCGCAACCTCTACGACAATCTGGTGTGTGAGGGCAGGCTGCGGGGTGATTTTGCGATTGTGGTGAACGGTCTGAGTCTGAAGTCCGATCAACTGAACAAGCCTCTGCAGGGCGGGGAAGAGGTTGTCACGATGGCCATCTTGCGGCATCTGCACGGGGGCTAGCGGAGAACTCGTTAACGGAGAACACATGGCAAGACTCGGGATGGTGATCGATCTAAAGCGCTGCATTGGGTGCAATGCGTGCACGATGGCGTGCAAGCAGGAGAACGGCACGCCGGAAGGTGTGCATTATGCGCGCGTGATCACGCGCGAGGTTGGCACCTATCCCAAGACCAAGCGCACCTTTCTGCCAGTGCTGTGTAATCACTGCGACGATGCGCCTTGCGCGCAGGCGTGTCCGTCGGGAGCGACGTGGATTCGCAGCGACGGCTTGGTGCTCGTGGAGCGCGAGCGGTGCATAGGTTGCCGCGCTTGTGCGGTGGCGTGTCCTTATATGAACCGGCATTTCATTGAAAAGGGGTTGCTGCAGCACGGCTATGGCACGGACGGGCTGAGTCCATACGAAGCGGTCAAGTTCCCGGAATTCGAAGAGGGCACGAACGTGAAGTGCACTATGTGCGCACCTCGCGTGGACCAGGGGTTGGAGCCGGCGTGCGTGATTACGTGTCCCACGGACGCCCGGATTTTCGGGGACTTGGAGCCGGCGGATGGCAACCTGCAGAAGCTGATCCGCGAGCGCAAGGGTTGGTCACTTCTGCCCGAATGCAACACCAAGCCGAGCGTGTTTTATCTGGATGAGTAAGGTGAAGCGGAGTTATCAGGGTAGTAGCGGAGCGTAGAAAATGACGACACAGTCGATCACGATAGCTGAGCACCGGTTCGGATACGGCTTCTACCGGCAAGTCTGGTGGAACTGGCTGATCGGCACTGCGTTTTTCTGCGGCGGCCTGGGCGCGGGCCTGTTTTTGATTTCGCTGGGGACCGACTACCGCCTAGGCATGGTTCTCGGCTACCTGATCGTGGTGATCGGAAAGAATACGGCGCACCTGTTGTATCTGGGACGGCCAGAGCGCTTTTGGCGGGCGGCGCTGCGGCCGGATCGCTCCTGGATTGCACGGGGCATCTGGGCTTGCGGACTATTTGCGGTGAGCGGCGCGATCCTGCTGGCGCCTATGATTCTGGGCGCGGCGTGGCAGGTTTCGGGTGGAATAGAAAGTGCGGCAAAAATTGTGGCCATCTGCTCCGGCCTTGTCATTATGTTCTACGACGGCTTTGTGATGAACCAGTCGGCGGCTATTCCCTTCTGGAATACGCAGCTTCTGCCGTTGTTGATTCTGATGTATGCCACCCTGGGCGGCGTCACGCTGACCATCACATTGAGCGCTTTGCAGAATTATGAAAGCCGGGAAGTGGCATGGCTGGAAAAAGCCGAGCCTTATCTGCTGATCGCAAACTTTGTGTTGCTCTGCGTATATCTGTTGCGCATGTCGCGGTGGACGCCGGCCGCACGGGAAACGGTTCGCATGTGGGTGAAGGGCAGATATGCGCGCGTCTTTTTTGGATTGATCGTCGCGGTCGGATTGATTGCTACTCTAGCGCTCTCTCTGGTGCAACAGCAGTGGCAGGTGCGAGGCCTGTCGCTGGTGATCGCGGGATGTGAATTGACGGGAGACTTCTCCCTGCTCATGCTGATGCTGAAGTCGGGATTATTTGCTCCGCAGACGGCACCGGCGTTTGGGGCGCGGGGGAATGAGATCTAGTGGGCTTTCGCGTGCAACAAGCGCAGGCGTGACGCCGTGTATCGGTTCGTGTAATGGCGAAAAATTGCCCTCGGGCGCGAGGGCAGGAGAGTCCGCGTTTTCCATCCCTATCCTCGGCCAAATCTGTCACTTCTCTATGTGGCTCACCGCTTGTGGTTAACCGCGAACGCCAACCGCATCGTTGGCTTTATCGTCGTCCCAATGACCGTCGTCGGATACGAGCGACCACAGTTTTGCCGCCATTTTCTTGATCGTAGATTGTCGCTGTGCTGGCCAGCCCCGGATGACCACAAAGTCATCCAGATGCTTCTTGAAGTCGTCGCACTGCTGTTGATTGGGAGAGACCAGCAAGATCCTGTTGGGCTGGTCCTTGAGGAGATGGAGTTGAGCGCACTGACTTGCACGGCGGACGATTTGCTGGAGCAAGTTCCTCAGCAAGCATTTTGGCGTGCATCGAGTTATACCCGAATTTCAATATAAGGATCTCGGGCAACAGCTGCTTGAGGATGTTGACGAGCTGCGGGTCCGTCGCGTTCGTGGGTACCATAATCTGATAATCACTTATCATACGGATTTACCTCCTTCTGACTGAACTGGAATGATGGCTCGGCTAGAACGCCGCATTTACCGCACTCGGCATAAATTGTCCCGTCGCCGTCGCGGCATATGCGGCGTTCATGGAGTTGCATATTCCCCCCTGTAGGGCTCATATTCTGAATTTCGATCCGCATCGGAGAAGCCCAGCCAGTCGCCGGACGGCGGCCTTGAGTTTGCTGGCCGAGAGTTCGGCCGTGGCAGGACAACTGGGAGAGCAAGATTGCTCCGGGGTTACTGTAAACGAGAGTGCGTGGAGAAGTCAGTGACTGGACTCACGTTCCGAGGTGACAGGACGGGCAGGCCCGGCTTCAGTTCTCGGTACCGCGAATTTGAGCTGTCCATGATCGGCGGAGACGTGGCCCCGCCGAACGGGGACGCCCGGCTCTCCACCAGCTAGAGTTTCTACCCCAGTGCTATTGATCTGTGCCTACGAGTTGGACGGCGTCAATCTCATTCCACCCAGGGATGACGTTGGTTGCGAGCGTGACTTTTACACGATCGGTCTTGAAGGTGGTCTTGGGAAATTTGACCATGAGATAGTTCAATTCCGTTGTGGGATCGTTGCCTTGCCAGACGGCGTGGGCTGCGCCCTGCTCATCGAAAACTTCAATTTTGATGACCGCTCCCGAGCCGCAGGATTCGCGAACCCGCACCTCGGTGGCGTGCACCGGTCGGGGATATTTCAAATCCAGCCACTCAATGCCGCCATCCTGGGTTTTCGATGTCCAGGCGTTT
>CZLA01000235.1_pt4 | contig 34096 bp, 24 predicted proteins | sample 1122381 | NCBI WGS metagenome assembly CZLA01 (sample SAMEA3539301, study PRJEB10725) | soil metagenome | biome: tundra; feature: field; material: soil | place: USA | collected 2010-05 | depth 0.15 m
GTTGAGTACCTGAAGGTGCTGGCGATTTCGCGGCTCTATCTTTCGAATTTCCTGAACGTGCAGTCCAGTTGGGTGACGCAAGGATTGAAAGTCTGCCAGATGGGCTTGCGCTTCGGCGGCAACGACGTGGGCTCGGTGATGCTGGAGGAGAACGTGGTCCGCGCCGCGGGCGTGACCAACTGCACAACCGAAGAGGAATTGCGGCGCATCATACGCGATGCAGGCTTCCGTCCGGCGCAGCGGGATACGTTGTACCGGCAATATTTTCTGAACTGAGCAAGACCTATTGAATCATCGAGACATTCAATCATTGAGGCATTGATTCCAATGATTCAATGACGCAATGACGCAATGATTCAATCCCTGATGACGCGCTCACTCGCCCTCGCCTTCTTCCTCCTCAGCGCCTGGTTGCTGGCGAGCGCGCAGGAACCCGCACCGGCGGCGAACGCGTCCTCCATTGCAGGCACGGTGGTGAAGGAACCGGGCAGCCAGCCACTCAAAAAGGTGCTGGTGCAGGTTATTGCGGAAGACCAGAAGCAGGGCGGAAACTACACCGCCTCGACCGACGCCGACGGCCACTTCCACCTTGATAACGTCGTGCCGGGGCGTTACCGGCTCTTCCTCGAGAGAACCGGGTATGTCGAGGTAAACGGGCGCGGGCTTAAGTCTGACGTCAACGTTTTTACGGTGCAAGCTGGGCAGTCCGTGGACGACTTGCTGTTTCGCATGTTGCCGACGGCCATCATTAGCGGCCGCATCACGGACGAAGACGGCGACCCGATGTCCGGGGTTAGAGTTGTCGTACAAAAGAAGAAGCCCGGGAAGGCAACGCGGGAAGCCGCTGGAACTGAGGCGACCAACGATCTTGGCGAATACCGTCTCGCCGGTCTATTTCCCGGTCAGTATTGGGTCGTGGCCATGCCGCCTCCGGATCTCCGCGACTACGAACAGCCGCACGCAAAAGCGCCGCCGGGCGATAACCAAGGCGATGCAAAGCCCGATACTCGATACCTCACCACTTACTATCCCGGCGCCTACGATGCCCTGCAGGCTTCGGCTGTGACGCTGAAGGCAGGCGACGAAATGCCGGTCAACTTCACGCTGGTGCCATCGAGAACGTATCGGGTTCGCGGCATCGTTACTGGCGTCACGGCTGGCCAGAAGCCGGTCGTCGAGTTGGTTCCGAGAGCGGGCGACTCTATCCACGCTAGCAATGAAGTAGGGCCGGACGGCCGGTTTGAACTACGCGGCGTCGGCCCGGGATCGTATGTGCTCAGGGCATCGGCTGGTACGGACTCGCAGTCGCTATCGGCGCGCCAAGATGTCAACATCGTCGCGGCTGACGTGGAGGGCGAGAAGCTGACTCCCCTGCCTTCTTTCCGGCTCTCCGGCCGTTTCCAAATCGAGGGCAGCGCTTCGAGAGACCTCACGCAATACTCGGTAAACCTGCGCCAGGCCGAGATGCCCGAAGATCCCGGCTTCTTCTTGTCTCAGGAATTTTTTGGCGCGAACGCGCCGGTCGACCGGTTCGGCAACTTCGAGTGGAAAACCGTGAATCCCGGCAACTACATCGTGCAAGTGTACGGCGGCAACGGCCAAGGCTTCTTTCTGAAAGCTGTGACGCTCGGCGGACGAGATATCGCCACCGGATTCACGGCCAGCGGGCCGGCGACGCTTGACGTGGTGGCGAACACCAAGGGCGGCACGGTCGACGGCGCGGTCGTTGAAAAGGAAAAAGATGTGGACAACAACCATCCGGTGGCCAACGCCACCGTGGTGGCCGTGCCGGAAGAGAAATACCGCAAGCTTCCCGATCGCTTCGGGACGGGATCGACCGATCAGCGTGGACGCTTCACGATTCGCGGCCTGGCGCCAGGCAGCTACACGCTCTACTCCTGGCAGGATCTGGAAGAGGGCGTGTGGCGCGATGCCGATTTCTTGAAGTCCCAGGAAGCGAATGGTACGGCGGTGAAGGTGGAGGAAGGGTCCAATCAGCAGATCGAGCTGAAACTGAGCCCGGTGGCTGAGGAGTGGCGGTAATGCCTCATCAATCAAACTACAGCAGTCCGAGATTGTCGGGGTATTTGGCCTGCAAAGCGCTTATCAGAAATTCGAACTCAGGCATGCCACGCAAACTCGCGAGGCAAGGATCTTTCAGGAAGAAAGGCCAGCACGCGAATCCGGTGCTGACGCTCCGTTCCAGCCACTCAAAGGCAGTTTCGCACTTTCCTGTCAGCGCCAGGGTGCATGCGATCTGATGATAAGTATGGTGTGCGTGCCCGAACGATTTCGGACTCGAACAGGCCCTGGTCACACATTAGAGTGCCGCTTCTGCATTCCCCATCAATGCATGGAGCAGGCCTTGTAAGCTGATGATGAGCGGTTCGTTCGGCACAAGCTGCCACCCTTCATCCACTAGCCGGGCCGCCTCTTTCCAATCCCCAGTCATCATCGCTGGGAAGGGAGCAAAATAAAGTGCGTACTTGTTGCCGGGGCTCTCTGCCCGCCAGATTTGAATCTGCTGCCGCGCCAGTTCGTATTCCCGACCCCAAACGTAAACCTGGACGATGCTTGGGCTAACCGCCTTTTTGGGTTGAAACGGCCGTCCCCTTTCGAACATCTCACGGGCGTGATCGAGGAGCCCGATATGGGCAAGAATCGTGCCGAGACGGTTGTATGCGTGGGGCAGGTTGTTCTGCAGGGCGAGAGCGCGATTGAGAGCAGCAATCGCTTCCACATGCTGAAAGTTCTTCGATGGTCCCCATAAGAGAAAGGCGCGGGCAACATGCCCTTCGGGAAGGTTCGTGTCGATTTCAAGGGCACGCCGGCAATGGAATTCGGCCTTCTCCAACCATATGCTCGCCGGATCGAATTCGAAATGGCGGGTGGCGCACGCTAACGATAGGGTCGCGTGCGCCAGGGCAAAAGTGGGATCGCGAGTCACAGCATTGGTCAGGTGATGGCTTGCTTCGTCCATCATCGACGCGTCGCCCGACGCCGTGATCCGATAGCCCCGCATGTATTCTGCATAAGCCATAGGATCTCTGCTATAGCGTGGATGCTGCTCGACCATCGCCGGAACTGGCAGCCGGTTCAGCGCGCCGCTGATCTGCTTCGCAATCTCACCTTCGCCAGCCGATTGACGTCGAGATCACGCCTCTTCCTGAAGCAGGATCGCTGCAAATAGCTGTCAAACATTTCCAGCGAGAGACGCCACTGCCCTTTTGACATCTGAATCGCGCCGTGTACTACAAACCGCACCCCCAGGCGTGAGGCGATTTCCGAAGGGGTTGTTTCCAGAGACAGGTTCAGGACCGCCGCCATTGGCAGCACGTCCACACCGGGTAGATTTCCGAGACGCGAGACAAGAGCATCCGCAAACCCGAGACACAAGCCCTGATCATCGGCGGCCTTCCCCAGCAGCAACAGCGGCAGGACCGCGATGGAAGAACGCTCACCTCCCTGGCTCACATCCTTGCGGCTGTCGGTGGGCTCCAAGATCCGTGAAGAATCGGAGCTGGGATACTTTGCATCGATTACACGCACCGGGCCGACGAATCGGTATCCCTTTCCGACAACCGTTTCAAGAAAACGCAGTTTGTCGGCGCTGTCCCCAAGGGCGGTCCGAAGCTTTCGCACAATGTTGTTCACGTTTTTGTCGGTATCGATAAACAGATCGGACCGCCAAAGCTTCTTGACGATTTCCTCACGCGACACCAGTTGCTCGCGTCGGCCAAGCAGAAAGATCAGCAATTCCATGGGCTTCTTCTCGAGCTTGATTCGCCGCCCGAACCGCCGAAGTTCGTAGCGTCCCAAGTCGACTTCCACCGCCCCGAGTTTCGGTCTTGAGCCACGCATGGAGAACACTCGCACCGCCATTATCCAATAAACCTCAACCACTTGCGACGATATACCAGAGATATACAAAACTTATGCCGACTGCGTTGGTAAGCGCGCTGAGTCATGCGATCATGCCCCATCAAAAATCACGAAGGAGAAGAAGTTCATGAAACAAAAATTGTTCATCACCCTGGCAATCGTCGGAATATTGTGCATCGCAGGCCAAGTGTTCACACTTGTCGCACATCCCGGTTCCCACGATAAGAACACATTCACCCCGGAAACCATTCCTTGGGGCCCGCCGCCGCCTTTCATCGCTCCGGGTGCCCAACTCGCTGTGATCGAGGGCAACCCATCTGCCTCTTCCGGAGACTATACCGTGCGCCTGAAAATGCCGGACGGGTACCGCATCGCGCCTCATTGGCATCCTCTGCGCGAAAACGTCACGGTCGTCTCAGGCACGTTCAAGGTCGGGATGGGAGATACCTTCGACAAAGACAAGGTGGCATCTCTCCCGGCCGGCAGTTTCGCTTTTCTCGATCCGGACATGCACCACTACGCAATGGCGTCCGGCGAGGTCATCGTGCAAGTTCACGGAGCCGCCCCTTTGCAGTTTAACTACGTCAATCCCGAAGACGATCCGCGCAAAAAGTAGATTCGCACGGGTCGGATTGATTCACACGGCAACGAATACCCCGGCTGCGGTTATGACCGATTGACCGGCAAACGGGAAGGAACCTAGCGCTTACGGGGCTAGCTCCGCTTGGACGGGGCGAGGCCCCGTTTCCCTACACTTCGGACGGCGGCGAACAATCAGGTACAATGCTTGGTCTGCAGTCTTTCCGTTGATTCATGGTGCTCTTGAGTAGCGTTGCCTCTTCCCCGCTGGCCCTGATCCTTGCCTCCAAGGGCTGGGGGCCCTACCTGCGCCAGCATTTTCTGGACAAGACTTTCGTGGGCCTCTACCAGATCAATGCCTTTGATCTGGCGCTGCTGATTCCCTATTTCATTGTCCTGATCATCCTGGCGACATATGGCGGCCACCGCTACTGGCTGGTCTATCTTTATTACAAGTACAAAAAGAACAAGACGACGGAACCCGCGGCTCATTTTGACGACCTGCCGCGCGTCACCGTGCAGTTGCCGATCTTTAACGAGCAATACGTGGTGGACCGGCTGCTCGACGCCGTGTGCCGGCTCAACTATCCGCGGGAAAAGCTGGACATTCAACTGCTCGACGACTCGACCGACGAGACGGTAGAAGTCGCGCGCCTTCTGGTGGACCGCTATGCCGCCTTGGGACATCCGGTCACCTATGTGCACCGCGACCATCGCGAGGGCTACAAGGCGGGCGCTTTGGAAGCCGGATTGAAAACCGCCAAGGGCGAATTCGTTGCCATCTTTGACGCCGATTTTGTTCCGCCCCCTGACTTTTTGATGAAGTGCATCCATCACTTCACCGATCCCAAAGTTGGGATGGTGCAGACGCGCTGGACCCACATCAACCGCAACTACTCGTTGCTCACCCAGGTCGAAGCCATTCTGCTCGACGGCCACTTTGTGCTCGAACACTCGGCACGATCACGCAGCGGCGTCTTCTTTAACTTCAACGGCACGGCCGGCATGTGGCGGCGCTCGGCCATTGACGAGGCCGGCGGCTGGGAGCATGACACGCTCACCGAAGACACCGATCTTTCTTATCGCGCCCAGCTCAAAGGATGGAAGTTTCTTTACCTGCAAGACGTCGAATGCCCGGCTGAGTTGCCGGTAGAGATGACGGCATTCAAAACGCAGCAGGCGCGCTGGGCCAAGGGGTTGATCCAGGTCTCCAAGAAAATTCTGCCCAAGGTGTTCGCCAGCGACGCCTCGCGCCACGTGAAAATCGAGGCCTGCTATCACCTGACGGCGAACCTCAGCTATCCGCTGATGATCGTGCTCTCGGTTTTGCTAATGCCCGCCATGATCATTCGCTTCTATCAGGGCTGGTTCCAGATGCTTTACATCGACCTGCCCCTGTTCATGGCGTCGACGTTCTCCATTTCCAGCTTCTATCTGGTTTCGCAGAAAGAACTCTTTCCGAAAAGCTGGCTGCGCTCGCTCCTCTACCTGCCACTGTTGATGGCTCTCGGAATCGGGCTGACGATCACCAATACGCGCGCCGTGCTCGAAGCGCTGGTCGGCAAGCAGACCGCCTTCGCCCGTACTCCGAAGTACCGCGTCGAATCGAAGAAAGACAGAGTCGGCGCGAAAAAATACCGCAAACGCCTGGGATGGGTTCCGTGGATTGAACTGCTGATCGGAACCTATTTCGCGCTGGCGGTCTTCTACGCCATCGACAACGAGAATTACTTCACGGTTCCCTTCCTGCTCTTGTTTGTGATCGGTTATTGGGTCACCGGGCTGATGTCATTGCTGCAGGGACGGTTCGCGGGGCTCTCGGTAGGTTCGGAAACCCACAGCAAGCCGTTCCCGGTCGGCGTGTAATCATAGAGATCCCGTGTCGAAGCGGGGCTACGCCCCATAAACGCTAACTTAAGGCAAGATTCGTTTGCGGTAGCGGGTCAACCCATCCCGGCGGGAATCGGCGGCCCCTGGACTGGAACGTCTGCCTTCCCAGAAGAGGACTTCTAGACAACCTCGTGAGAGCCCGCGTCAAAACGCAATTTCCGTTTACCCCGTCATCCACCCGAAGAAAGGTTCACCACCGCATAGTTTCGCTGCTTACGCCCGTCATCCACTGCAGGTGCTAGTCTGACATAGTAACGATGAACAACCGCGACATCCAGGCGGCTTGGAAATATCACAATGGTACGAAACACTCCCACTGGAGTATTCGTAACACTCCTCACTTCCTGGACTGGGCGAATCGGCCGCAGCCTTTCAAAATCTATCCGAAGATAAAGCCGTTTCCGCTACCGCGGGACGTGCCGCAAACGGGGGTGACCGCGCTCTCCGCGATCTCAGAGCCAGTGCCCTCGTCGCGGGCCGATTCGGTACCTGACCTTCAAGATCTGGCGCGCATTCTCTATTTCTCGGCGGGGATTACCAAACAGCGCGCACATCCAGGCGGAGAAATCTACTTTCGCGCTGCAGCCTGCACTGGAGCCCTCTACGAGATCGAGTTGTACGTCGTGACTGGCGATCTCGCGGGCCTGGATGCCGGCGTGTATCACTTCAATCCGGCGGATGTATCGCTCCGGCTTCTGCGAGAAGGTGATTTTCGCAGAAACCTGGCTCAGGCGACGGCGATGGAACCCGCGGTGGCTCACGCGCCCGCCACGATTATCTGCACCGGAACATACTGGCGGAACGCCTGGAAGTACCAGGCACGCACCTATCGCCATTTCGGTTGGGACAACGGCACACTCCTGGCGAATATGCTGGCCGTGTCTGCGGCTTCTGGGCTGTCGGCCGAGATCATGCTCGGGTTCGTGGACGGCGAGGTGAACCGTCTGCTTGATCTCGATACGCGGCGCGAGGTTTCCTTGTGCCTCGTACCGATCGGGCGCGAGTCGGAGAGTTCGCTGCCAGCCCTGAGAGAGGCTCTGGCGCTCGGCTTGGAGACGATCCCGCTTTCAGAGCGTGAGGTCCAGTATCCCGCCATGCTTGAGATGCACGAGGCGTCTTCCATTGAATCCGAAGAGAAAGTAGCTCAGTGGCGCGGGAAGGAACAGGTCTTCCTATCTTCCGCTCCGGCGGGCGAGGAAGTTCCGCTACAGCGTCTGCCGGAAGAGGAAGAACCGAAGGACACGATCGAGCAGGTAATCCTGCGCCGCGGCTCTACCCGAACGTTCGATGAGGCGGCATCCATTACACTGGCACAACTTTCTACCATTTTCGACTACGCCACGAGAGGTCTTCAGGCTGACTTCCTTGAGCCTCCCGGCGCACAGTTCAACGATCTTTACCTGATCGTGCATTCGGTGCAGGGGCTCAAGCCGGGCGCTTACTTCTTCGTGCGGGAGCGGAACACTTTGGAACTTGTGAAGGAGGGGGAATTCCGCTCCGAGGCCCATCACCTTGGGCTGGAGCAGGAACTGCCGGCGGACGCCTGCGTGGACATCTTCTTTCTCGCCGATTTAAAACGCATTCTGGAGCAATACGGGAACCGCGGCTATCGAGCGGTCCAGTTGGAGGCGGGCGCCATCGGCGGCAGAATGTACCTGGCTTCGTATGCACAGCACCTGGGTGCAACCGGGCTGACCTTCTTCGACGACGATGTGATTAACTTCTTTTCACCGCACGCAAAAGACAAGAGTGCCATCTTCCTGCTTGCGATTGGCAAACCGCTCAAACGCAAACCACAATAGAACCATCTCCCGGATTGTCGGCCGACCTATCCCTCGCAGCACACCGTACGAAGTGCCAAAGTCCTACGCCGACTCATTTGGCCGGTCTGCCGTTGTCGATGCACAGCGCGACCAGGTCGGAGACATTTGCTTCGCCCACGCACATGACCGTGTCTGCGCCCCCCCAGTAGATTTTTACGGTTCCATCTAGCTCCGCAACAGCGCCACAGGTGAAGACGACGTTGTGCACATAGCCAGTGACCTCCCAAGGATCCTCCGGTTGCAAAATCCACGGGTCGCCCACACCGATGATCTTTGCCGGGTCCCTGAGGTCGTGAAGTGCAACCCCCAAACGATAGACCGATCCATCCATAGTCCGGAAGACTCCATGATAGATAGACAGCCATCCCTGGTCCGTTTTGATCGGAGGCGCGCCAGGACCGATCTTCATTTCATCCCAGTGATATTGCACAGGCCTCATGATGAGCTGCGATTGGCCCCAATAGCATAGATCCGGAGAATAGGAAATCCAGATTGACCAAGGGGCGATTTCAGAATGAGGACGGTCAAGCCGGGCATATAGCCCATCAAACTTCTCGGGAAAGATCACTACATTCCGATAATCCGCCTCCGTAATCAAGGAAACTCTGTCCACTTGATTGAAGTCCTTCGTCTTGGCCAGGGCGATCCGCACTCCATTTCGCGAGTAGGCGCTGTAGGTGATGATGAACTCTCCCTCCACAAGGGTAACGCGCGGATCCTCCACTCCGAACTCTTCATAGGCAGCGAAAGGGCCTTCCTGGTCGGGAGTCAGAAAAGGTTGTGGATCTGCGGTAAAGCGGAACCCGTCGGCACTGCGTGCCAAGCCGATGATGGAACGTCCGGTGCGGAGGTGGGAGCGGAAAAGCATGATGTATTCGTTCCCGTGCTTCACGACCGCCGCGTTGTGAACAGTCTCCACGGGATAGGGGATCTCGGCCTTGGTGAGGATGGGGTTGTGGCTGTACCGCCTGACAATATCAGCCTTCATGATCGTTTCTTCGCCTCCAGATCAAAAATCGTCGAGTAAACTCGCTCGTATCCCTCCACCATGGTTTCGATCGAGAAATGTTGTCGGACTCGTCTTCGGCAAGCAGGTCGGTCGATTTCAGAAATTCGTCCAACGGCCCGAACTGCTTCATTGACGTTGTCAACCAGAAAACCGGTCTGCCCGTCTTTGATCACCTCACGGCAAGAGCCGAGGTCCATGGCGATCACGGGAACGCCCGCGGCATTGGCTTCGACCAGCACAAGCCCGAATCGTTCCGGGATGGTGTTCAGGTGCAGTAACGCTCGGGCTCGAGCAAACAGGTCGTTCTTTCCTGTCACGCCCACCGGTCCTATATAAACGATGTTCTGATCGTCGAGATGGGGCTGGACCTGCTCCCGGAAATAGGCTTTGTCCTGGATAATACCAGCGATGATCAAACGCATTCCGCTCAGACGAGCAACCTGGATGGCCAGATGAACACCTTTATCCGGGTGTATCCGGCCGAGGAAAATCAGGTCATCCCCGCCGTATTCCTGAAGCGGGTACAACGAGAGATCAATGCCGTTGTAGACGGTCGCTAGGTAATTGAGCCCTGTCGCTCGGTCGGAGTCGCTGACGGAAACGAAGTATCCGTCACGATACTTCTGATAGATGGGCATGATCTTGGCGGACGAGAATCCGTGGATGGTGGTTAGGACCGGTGTTTTGATCAGCCGCGTGTAGCTCAAGGGCATGAAGTCGTAGTGGCTGTGGATGAGATCGAACTCAGCCGCGTGCTCGAACGCTTCGGAGATGTGGAGGTGTTCGGCTACTTTGGAGTCGACGGCGGAATCCTCTTCATACCCCCTGTCCAGCACGGCATGCAAGTGAGCGCGGGTCACAGAATCCGCGGTGGCGAACAACGTCACGTCCCAGCCGCGGGCGAGGAGCCCTTCGGTGACGTTGCTAGCCACCGTTTCCCAGGCGCCATATTGCCGAGGAGGCGTTCGCCAGGCGATTGGCGACAGGATCGCCACTCTTTTGTTGGGGTCTCTCATGTTGTTCGACGGCACTTTCTAGTCCATTGCAGCCAGCACTTCATCGAGGGGAACGGTAGCGAAACCGGTGGCGTGGTCGGCCATGGCGTAGGGAATGATCAGTTCGCCGTTGTGCACGAGAGCACCGCAGGTATAGACAACATTCGGAACGTACCCCTGACGCTCGTTCTGATTCGGCTTGAGCAAGGGTTCATGGAGGCGGCCGATCACTTTGCCAGGGTTGTCGCGATCGAGGAGGAACGCGCCGATGCAGTAGGTTCGCAGGGGGCCTACACCATGGCTAAGGACCAGCCAGCCTGCTTCAGTTTCAATCGGGGACCCGCGGTTCCCAAGCTGGACTAGTTCCCAGGAGAACGTCGGCTTAAGCAGCACTTTGCGTTCATGCCAGAAATGCACGTTGTCAGAAAACATGATGTAGATGTTTTCATTGTCTTGGCGGGAAAGCATGGCATACAGGCCATTTATTTTGCGGGGGAACATGGCCATGCCTTTGTTTTCTGCGGCCGGACCATTCAGCGTGATAAACCGAAAGCGGAGGAAGTCGGTAGTCTCCACCAGTTCGGGCAAAATCACTTTGCCATCGAAGGCTGTGAAGGTCGCGTAGTAGACGTAGGAGCCATCATCTTTCTGGAAGCAGACGAACCGGGCGTCTTCGATACCGTTGCGTTGCGACGGCGTGGCCGGGAAAAGAACCCGTTCAGACAACTCCTGCTGGGGCTGAAACTGAACCTCATAGTTGGACCGGGCCAAAGCCAACATCCCTCGAATTGCGTTCCGGTCCGAAACGCGAGACTGATGCATTTCCACTTCGAGACTGGCCCGTAATTCTTCCAATCCAAACGACTCTCCAAACTTGTCCATCGCCCGGCGTGTAAATTCGTCGTTCAATCCCAGCTCAAAGAGTTTCCGCTCAAAGAGCGCCTTATCGTAACGGGGGTTCGGAATTTGGCGTGGCTCGGTAAGGAAGCCTGCTGGGGGCAGGACCTCGATCCGATGGTCGGCGTGGATAATACCCGTTCGAAAAGTGATGGAAGAAATATGTCCCTCCCCTGTTGCGCGCAAGCTGAGGATAAAACGCAGAGCGCCGGAAGAAAGGTCAGACTGGTCAGGGTGCGGGACAATGGATGGATTGAACAGTGCCGCAGACTCTAAGGAATATTCGCAAACGAAATAAGAACCAATCAACAGTTGTCTCTGTTCGGAGATTCCCTTATCGGTCAGTAAGAAGTCGCGAACCTGTTCGAACCGTTCTAGAAAGGATCTGTGGATTTGCTGGTGTCGCTGGGAGAATTCAGCGGATACTTCGTCTAGGAGTGGGCCGACTTGGTCTTCGGGGAGCGACATGATCCTGGCGATAATTCTGCGAGATCGCTCGGGATCCTCGTGTCTGAAAGGGCGCAGAAGAACGCGAGACTGGTCTGGTCGGAGGACCGTCGCCGTGCGACGGACGCGAATCGATGTGGTCGCGATCATGGATTGGTTATTCCCCGGGAAACGGGGCCGGAAACCGCGATTAGGTCAATCGCAATTCTCTTCTTCCTTCCCATTCTTCCTTCCCGTTTGCTCAAGTGACTCGTCATCGGTGTCGAGTTCTAGCTTGGGGGGCCCTCTTGGGAGTCATAGGCGTGGACCGGCATCTGCCACCACGCAAAGTCTACAAAGGCGACGGGGACAAGTCTGATCAAGAACGCTCACATCAAGAACCAGGTTCCGTCGACAGCAGGACCGACAACAACGGTGGCGTGAACCCAGGGCGACGTCAAACAAAGAACGCTTAGATTGCCAGAAACGGGCCTCGACACTTCGAGGCCATCAGTCTCCAACTGAACGACCATACTGACCGCGGCGTGGGAGGCCGTCAGTATGGCACATTGGAAGACATCGAAACGCTCCAAGGCTAGAACAGTGCTCCGGCTACCCGACGTGGAGCAGTCGAAGAATGCGGTTCTTCACTCGCTCGCAGCGGCCAGTTCGCAAGAATCGCACGGTCATGCCATCGACGAATTTATCGGGTGGTATTGCTCCGAACCACGACTGAGCTTCAATCGAACTGTGGTTCTTCGTTACCGGTTCTTTCTCGAACAGAAAAACCTCGCGGCGTCTACGATCAACGTCCGCTTGGCTGCGGTGAGACGCCATGCCTATGAAGCCTCCGATAGCGGACTTTTGAGTCCGGATCTGGCGGCGGGGATCCGTCGTGTGAAAGGGGCGAAACGTCGCGGCGTGAGGATTGGGAACTGGTTAACGCTTGATCAGTCCAAAACCCTGCTCCGGGAGTCGCTGGCCTCTAGCCTGTGCGCCAAACGTGATCGCGCGATCGTGGCATTGCTCATCGGATGGGGACTGCGTCGGGCTGAATTGGTGGGACTCAGAATGGAAGACTTCCAAGTCCGCGAGAAGCACTCTGTCATTGCTGACCTCGTTGGCAAAGGCAAGCACACCCGAACGGTTCCCGTCCCGCTGTGGACGAAACGTGCCGTCGATGAGTGGACTGCGGCAGCCGGCATCAACGGTGGGGTGATCTTACGCAGAGTAAGTCGACTAGATAAGATCTGGGGCGAGGGAATAACACCTAGAGCGATTTGGCACGTAGTGAAAGCGGCCGCCAAACGTTCTGACATCAAGAATCTGGCTCCCCACGACTTGCGTCGCACATGCGCTCGGTTGTGCCATCTAGCGGGCGGAGAACTTGAGCAGATTCAGTTCTTGCTTGGACACGCATCGATTCAGACCACCGAACGCTATCTCGGCTGCAAGCAAAGACTCAGCCAAGCAGTGAACGACAAACTCGGGCTGGAAGACACCTAATGGAGTGGTGATGGCCCCGAGGCCGACTTCGGGCCCGCGTCGGCGTGGTCCGCCGCGTTCCCCGGTTTGAGAGTAGCCTGTAATCCGTTCCTTAGCCTCCAACATAACACTGGACCTCACAACCATCGAGTCTTTTCGATACTCGGACCGAACCTTTGTCACGATTAGCAAGATGCACCACAGCGATTTCACATCGTTTGCCATGGTCGGAGAAACATTTCACACACCGATTACCTCCAAGTATCCGTTGAACGGGTGGGATAGAAAAACGGGAAAGTCTGGCTACCAGCATGTGTGCCGGATCGTCCTTGCCTTTCTCAATGCAAAAGTTAGCGACGGTTCTCAAGCTACAGCCGCTCTAGCAGAGACGGTTCGGCATGCCGATGGTGGCGTTTTGAGGCACGAGGGAGCCTCTCTTGTACCACCGTCGCCTTTGGAGTCTGCTGCGTTGGTCGGTGAGGAAGGCCTGTCAGCCGTGAAGGCCCTGTTCAGCGAGATTTGCGGTGAGCAGGGCGTAGGAGATTGCGTCGACGGGGATCGATTCAACACATGGGGATACAACCTGTTTGGACAACACCGCCCGAAGGATGCTCTGGCTGTATTTGAAATAGCAGCTTGGGCACATCCAACATCGGCAAATGCGCAGGATAGTCTCGCCGACGGTTACCTTGCCGCGGGCGACAAGGAGAGGGCGAAAAAGGCGCTCCAGCGCGCTATTGATCTTGCACCGGAAGATCCATTGATCGAGTCAGGATCGAAGGCGTCCTTCGTCTCCGATGAGACGAAGAAAATGCGACAGCTAAACTAGGCGTCTGATTGAACGAGTAGTCGGCAATCGGAAAGCAATCGCGCACACGGTCCCCTGCCAATGGAACCATCTCCCCGCTGCCTCAGCGCTCAGCTCGCGGGCCAGAAACGGGTTTGGAGGAGATCAATAGCGATCTCCCCGAAGCCGATTTCAATCCCGCCACGGTTCAACTTCCGAAATTGGAAACTTGGACTGCACTGCAAAGTGCCTACATTGAATCCTCCAGCCATGATCTGCGATTCGAATATCGGACTAGCAAGGTCATCCCGTCGGTGTTGCACTGCTGCACTCAATGATCAGTTGATCCCGGGCCTTTGAACAAGCCGAGTTGACGATAAATATCGAGGTCATTAGAGAACACCCATTCTTCAGCGATCTTTCCGTTCACAAAGCGCCACACGGTCATGGCTGAGAGTTCATAGCGCTTCCCCGTTGCAGGAATGCCCTGAAAAGCGCCGTCGTGGGTTCCTTTGGCAGTAAAGCACACCGCGACCTTGTCTCCTTCGGCAACCATCCAGTTCTCCGTAAACGTGAGATCGGAGGACGAGTCAAACTGCCCCTTGGCGTCACGCATTTCTTCCGATAGATTCTCCGCTGGGCTGTTGTTGTAGTGCTTCACAAAGTCCTTGGTGTGGATTTCTTCAAACCGCTGGAAGTTCCGGTGATTCAGGTAGTCGAAAAACGCAGCCCGCGCTACGACCTTGTTCCGGTCCTCCAATTTGCCCCCGACGGCATGGCTCGGTATCAAGAGGGCACACAGTCCAATACAAAGGACAACTGCACTAGCCCCTTGTACACGGTAGATTCGCCAAAACTGTTGCTTGCTTCTCTCCAGCAGTTGTTTGCTCTTCATGGCTGTCTCCTGATTGAGATACGTGAGCGTCGAGATACACCTCGCCCCGCATTCGTCCCAATGATCCTCCCGCGTTCCGCCTGTCATTGGGACGCTGAGAGCATTCTCAAGCCTGCATCTAGGTATAGAGTCAAGCGAAAAGTTAGGAGACGGAGACCGCAGGGGGTCGGGAGAACTCAGTGCGATCTGAAGGAGTTTTCTGCCGTGTCGGAGTGTTGAGGTAAGTGCGGATTTGGCCCAACGCCTCCATCAGTTCATCCCGAATTTGTGTGGCGGAGCGGATTTCGTCGTTCATGGTTTGCAGCTTTTTCTCCCCAAGCTTCAACGCTTCGCGGAGACATTCATGTGAACCTTGCTGATAGGGAGAAGCCCCGCCTGAATCGGTAGGCAAAATCCACAACTGCAACACGCGCCGGATTTCCACGAGCTTGAAACCAAACCGCTGCATCTTCTTGATCAGCGTGACGCTCTCAAGGTCTTGTTCGCTGTAAATGCGATATCCCGCGGACGTTCGGCGTGGGGTACGCATCAGGCGGCGCCGTTCGTAGAAGCGAACAGCCTGCACGCTCACACCGGCACGCTTCGCAAGTTCGCCGATTCTCATTTGCAGATGATAATACCGGCAGCGTGACTCCTGCTCCACGCCCGGCGACGTCTAATTCCGGCACCTCGTTGCTCCCGCATCTGATTAGTGTAGTCGCAATGCGGAAGCGGTCCAGAAACGCTCTTGTGGGAAGTTGGCAGGCCACTCCAAGCAACAGGCTTAAGTTAGCGCTTATGGGCTCCGCCCCGCTTGGACGGGGCAAAGCCCCGCCCCAACACAACGAATGAGCACCCTCAGCGCGAGGCGGCATCGGAGGGCAACTTGAAGTCGACCTTAATCCTGGTGTCGTTCTTCACAGGCTTTCCGTCAAGTTCATACGGCTTGTAGCGCCAGTGTTTCACTGCCTCCACGGCAGATTGGGCCAGCACGGGGGAGCCTTCGACAACTTTGATATCCCGCACCGTTCCATCCTCCATAACCGTTGCGGCCAGAATGACGGTACCCTCCAGGCGCAGCAAACGGGCCTGGGCCGGATAAACCGGCGGAACGCGGCGCACGAGTTGACCGCCCGAAACCCCTTGCGACACGGGCGCGGAGAGTCCCGGCAACGAAGCTTTCGCGGAGAGGACTCCGTTGATCGCGGACTGGTTCGTCCCAGTCTCATTGGTCTCGGCGGCGATCGCGGGGGGCTCGGCCGAAGCGGGCTCATCCGGGTGCGAGTCGGCGGTTTGCGATCCAGTCTGCGGTTCAATTTTCGAACTGCGCCCTGCTTGCGGGATGGCGGCGGCAACCGCGTCGGCGAGCAGGAGCGACCGATCTGCCTGAGTTTTCTTGCCCGCGATCACGTCTACTTTTGAGGCCAACTTCACGGGAGTTCCGGCCGAAGTCTTGCCGCCAGATGAAAACAGGGATTCGCCACCAGGATTCGCTTTCCAGACTGGGTCGTTGTCGGGCGGATGGGCTCTCCCCGAGTTGAGGGCGGTGGAACTGACGCCTGCGTTGTTGACCGAAGCTGGCGCCGCGGCACGCGCCTTGCCTTCCGCCTCATCCGGACCGCGCCAGCCAATCCAGATCACCAAGGCAAGCAGCGAGATGGCAGCGAGGCCGATGGCGCCCAAAACAAACGGCCGCGATCGGTTGCCCAGAAAAGCCAGAGCCACGTCCCCAACCCGATCCGATGCCGGAAGCAGGCCGGAAGATTGCCGTTCCTCAATCGCGGAGGGAGGCTTTGGAGCGGCGGGCGAGGCAGCATGCGGCTGCGTGGCGCGTGCCCTTTCTGCCAGCGAAGCCAGTTGCTGAAGAAAAGCGATATGCTGTTCGGTGAAGGCTGCCGGCCGGGTGGAGAACACTTCGAGAATTCCGTTGATGCCGCGCCAACCCTGAATCGGCAAGACGGCAATCGCGCGCAAACCCAGGCTGCGGCAGACTTCCACGTCGACCAGCGGATCATTCTCGGTATCGATGCAATGCTGAAGCTTTCCCGTGCGCAAACACTCCCCTGAGATTCCAGTGTCCGCACTCAAGCGCGCGCCGAGCGCGGGAGCCGTGTCGCCACTGCGCGCGCGGCACACCATCGCGCCTTCCTTCCACATCGCCAGCGCGGCACCGGAGGCGCCCGTCTGTTGCCGGGCAGCATCTGTGATGGTCGCGAGCATCGCGTCCAGACGGTGGTCCCCGGTCGCGATCAACTCCTTCAGGGACGACAGGGCTGTGCTCTCGTCAAGGTTGCCAGCGGGGTCGCGAGACCCGTTGCCGGACCGGCCGGAGGAAGTCTCCGGTGAAACAACGCGATCAAACACACTGAGTATTTTCCCGGAGCGAAACGGCTTGGATTGAGGCACAACCACAGACTTCCTTACCATCGAAAGATTGCCGGCCAAAACCGGCAGAACGCAAGCGGCGCGGGCGATTTGGCCGAAGTATGAGCCAACTCCCCGCGCCTGTCAAGGAAAGTGGCGCGGTGTATGTCCTTTCGCGTACTTCGCCAACTCATTGATCGGGCGAGGAAAGATGGCCCGACGGCCCGAGGGTCCGATTACCCGATCCTTATGTTGCACCAAACTAACCAACAATCGACGCGCGCGCGCGATGCTACCCTGATTGCGCTCTGGTTTCTCGCATGCACCTCCGCAAGCGGCATTGCAGGGAACCAATCTTAAAAAGCTGTTAAGAACAGTCGAAGCGTTGGCGGAATTGGGCCCCGAGCTTACGGCGAACCGCGACTTCCGCCAAACCGCTCGCACCCTGTTGACCGCTGTGATGGAAGCGGCCGGCGCGCGCGAGGCTGTCCTTTTTTCATTCGGCGAACGGCCTTCCCTCCTGACCTCGGTCGATGCCCAGGGATTCGCGCTGTTGCCGGAGCCATCGCTCATTCCCCTGCTTCCCCGCCACGTGCACACTCTGGCTGCGGCCTCCGGCCCGGTTGTGCTCAATAGTTCCACCTACGATGTTTTTCTGAGCTCGAACGGCAACGTCGCGCCCGAACTGTTCAAGTGCATTTGCCCGCTGAAAGTTCGAGGAAAGCTTGCCGGAGTGATCGCCCTCGGGCGCCGGCCCGGCGACGCGCTCTACGAAGAAGACGCGCTCGACGCTTTTGAAATGCTGAGCCACTACGTCGCGCTCGCCATCCAGAATCACAACCTCGGCCAAACGCTGGCTCAGAGAGTTTCTGAGAACCTGCGGCTGCTGGCCTCGCTGCACGGGTTCTACGACAACGCGCTCGAAGCTTTCGCCACCGCCATCGACGTCAAACACGTCAACATCCATGGCCACTCGCTGCGGGTCGGACGCTACGCGCAGGCCATCGGCGAAGCCCTGGGGATGGACCCGACCGACGTGGCGTCGCTGCGCTCGGCCGGCTATCTGCACGACATTGGCAAAGTTGCGGTCGACAAGCGTCTGTTCGAAAAACCTTCGAAGCTCGACGCGGAAGAATCGCGCGCCATGCGGGACCACACCATCGTTGGACACCAGATCGTCAGCCACGTGCAGTTTCCCTGGCCACAGATTCCGGAAATCGTGCGCTGGCATCATGAACGCGGAGACGGCTCGGGCTACCCGGACGGCTTGCATGCCGACGAGATGCCGCAGGCGGTGCGCATCGTGGCCCTGGCCGATAGCTTCGATGCCATGACCAGCGAACGTCCCTACCGCGAGCGCATGTCGGTCGGAGCCGCGCTTCAGGATTTGATTCGCATGACCCCGCAAAAATACGATCCCCAGGCGCTGCAAGCGTTGCTGATCCAGGTGCGGCGGGATGCGGTCGGAAGCAATCGCATCCCGATCCTCGACCCTGACGCGATGAACCTTTCGGCCACCGACGTGGACCAACTAGCCTCCACCCTGCAACACAGGATCAGCCAGGATAAGATTTTTCTTACCTGAAGTTCTTCCGTTTGTAGAGACGGGGCTTGCCCCGTCTCGGCTTGTCCCATCTAAAGTCTGCGGCTGGAGACGCGGCTTGCCGCGGCTCTACGAAAATCGAACACTCCGACCCAATTCCTCTCGGTGTAAAATCGTGAGCTAGTCCTCTCGTGCCTCGTTTTGTTCGCGATCACGAAGTAGACTGGGACGGTTGCGCGGTTGTATCTATTTTCCGCCGATATCATCTAATTTGGGACGTGGGGCAGTACAAGCCAATTTGCGAGGAGAGAATTGATGGCTGTCAGTGACCAGTCTGTCGCCACCGGTACCGAGCTCGATCAGTTGTGTATCAACACGATTCGCACTCTTTCGATGGACGCGGTGCAGAAGGCGAACTCGGGCCATCCGGGAGCGCCGATGGCGCTCGCTCCGGTTGCCTACTGCCTGTGGCAGCAGTTTCTGCGCTATGACCCGGAAAATCCGATCTGGCCCAATCGCGATCGTTTCGTGCTTTCCAATGGCCACGCCTCCATGCTGCTGTATTCCCTGCTGCACTTGGCGGGCGTGCGCGACGTAACTTCCGACGGCAAAATCCTCTCGACTCCTGCCGTGTCGCTCGACGCGCTCAAGAATTTTCGGCAACTGGGCAGCAAAACGCCGGGGCATCCCGAATACGGCTGGACCGCGGGCGTCGAAACCACGACCGGTCCGCTCGGTCAGGGCGTCGCCAATAGCGTGGGCATGGCCATTGCCGAGCGCTGGCTGGCCGAGTATTTCAATCGTCCGGGATGCGAGCTCTTCAACTACAACGTGTGGGCGATTTGCGGCGATGGCGACATGATGGAAGGAATTTCCTCGGAAGCCGCCTCGATCGCCGGGCATCTGAGGCTTTCGAACCTGTGCTGGATTTACGACAACAACAAGATCACGATCGAGGGCAACACCGATTTAGCCTTCGACGAAAGTGTGGCCGCCCGGTTCGCGGCCTACGGCTGGGATGTTCAGCACGTCCGCGATGCCAACGACTTGGTCGCGCTCGCGAACGCCTACTCCCACGCGCTCGGCGTCAAGGATCGTCCCAAGCTCATTATCGTGGACAGCCACATTGCCTTTGGCTCGCCCCACCGGCAGGACACAAGAGAAGCGCACGGCGAACCGCTCGGCGAAGAAGAAGTCAAACTGACCAAGCGCGCCTATGGCTGGCCGGAAGACGCTAAGTTTTTAGTCCCCGATGGAGTCACGGAAAACTTTCGCGACGGTATGGGCAAGCGCGGGCGGCTATTGAGCGGCCAGTGGAACGCGCTGTCCATCGCGTACAGCAAGCAGTATCCCGACCTGGCCATTCAATTTGAACGCATGCAGCGCCAGCAGCCTCCCGACGGATGGGACAAGGACCTGCCTGCATTCCCGGCCGATGCCAAGGGACTCGCCACCCGCGATTCGTCCGGCAAAGTTCTTAACGCCATTGCGAAGAATCATCCCTGGCTCATGGGCGGCTCGGCGGATTTGTATCCATCGACGAAAACGCGGCTCACCTTCGACGGGGCGGGCGATTTCGAAGCCGGACAATACAACGCGCGCAACTTCCACTTCGGCATTCGCGAACACGCCATGGGCGCCATCGTAAACGGCATGGCGCTGTCGAAACTCCGCGCCTACGGTTCGACCTTCATGATCTTCAGCGACTACATGAAGCCGCCGATCCGCCTCTCGGCGATCATGGAAACGCCCGCGATCTGGATCTTCACCCACGATTCCATCGGCGTCGGCGAAGACGGACCGACGCACCAGCCGATCGAGCAACTGATCTCGCTGCGAGCCGTTCCTGGCCTGGTGACGCTGCGTCCCGCCGATGCCAACGAAGTCGTCGAGTCGTGGAAAGTGATCATGGCTCTAAAGAAGGAGCCCGCCGCGCTGATTCTGACCCGCCAAGCCCTGCCGACTGTCGATCGCGCGAAGTACGGATCGGCGGCGGGCGTGGCTCGCGGCGCCTACATCCTCGCCGACGCGGAAGGCGGCAAACCCCAGGTGATCCTGATGGCCACGGGCAGCGAGGTCTACCTCTGCCTCGACGCCTGCGAAAAACTGAAAGTGGAAGGCATTCGCGCGCGCGTCGTCAGCATGCCTTCGTGGGACTTGTTCGAGCATCAGGACCAGGGTTACCGCGACCAGGTGCTTCCGCCCGACGTCACCGCGCGGGTAGCGGTCGAGATGGCTTCGACATTTGGCTGGGCGCAATACACAGGACTGAAAGGACGCGTCATCGCCATGCGCACTTTTGGAGCGTCCGCGCCCCTCAAGGATTTGCAGAAGAAATTCGGCTTCACGACCGAGGCAGTCATTCAAGCAGCGCGAGAACTGCTCGGGAAATAACGCACTGCGCGGGAGTTGAGAACCCAGCCCCGGAGGGGCGACCCAGCTTAGCCCAGCGCTTCAGCGCTGGGGGAAAGTTGAAAATGATTCAAGTCCCGGAGGGACGACCCAGTTCTCGCGCACGTTTTTAGGACTAAGCGGCAACAGCCGAATCGTGGAGTAACGTTTTGTTAACGCCTTGAGGCATTAAGGTATTGACTCAATGATTCAATGCCCTCAGTTCAGGAGATGGTTATGAATCCAGTAGGCACGATCGAGACCGCAAAAGCCGCGAATCCTCTCACCCAGCTGCAGACGTTCGGCCAGTCCATCTGGCTCGACTACATTCGCCGCGACCTGCTGAAAGGCGGCGAACTGCAGCGCCTGATCACCGAGGACGGCCTGCGCGGCATGACGTCGAATCCCGCGATCTTCGAGAAGGCCATTGCGGGCTCGACCGAGTACCAGGATTTCCTCGACTCGCTTGCCGGCCGGACCGACCTCGACGCCAAGGGCCGCTACGAACTCGTCGCCATCCGCGACATTCAGGACGCCGCCGACCTGCTATCACCCGTTTATAAGAGTACGAAAAAACGCGATGGCTACGTGAGCCTTGAAGTCTCTCCTTACCTAGCGCACGACACGAACGGCACCATCGACGAAGCGCTGCGCCTCTGGAAAACCGTGGCCCGCGAAAACGTAATGATCAAAGTGCCCGGCACGCCCGCAGGCCTGCCCGCGTTCCGCCAACTGATCGGCGAAGGCATCAACGTCAACGTGACGCTGCTGTTCGCGCAGGGAGTGTATGAAGAGGTCGCAGCGGCCTTCGTCGACGGCGTAGAAACATTTGCTGCCAGCGGCGGCGACGTCGGCAAAGTTGCGAGCGTGGCCAGTTTCTTTATCAGCCGCATCGATTCGCTGGTCGACTCGCTGATTGGCGACCCACTCAAGAAGGAAACGGACGCGGCCCGCAAGGCGAAGTTACAGGGCATTCTCGGAAAAGTGGCAATCGCGAACGGCAAGCTGACCTACGAAGCCTACCAGCGCATTTTTTCCACTCCACGCTGGAAGGCGCTGGCGGCAAAGGGCGCGCAGACGCAACGCGTGCTGTGGGCCAGCACCAGCACGAAGAATCCAAACTACCGCGACGTGATTTACATCGAAGAATTGATCGGGCCCGACACCGTCAACACCGTTCCCCCCGCGACGCTCGACGCCTTCCGCGATCACGGCAAGCCGCGCCAGAGTCTGACCGAAGACTTGGACGGTGCGCGGAAAACGATGGCCGATCTCGCCAGCGTAGGCATCGTCATGAAAGACGTGACCGACAAGTTGACCGCCGACGGCGTCAAACTATTTGCCGATGCTTTCGACACGCTGCTGGCCGCAGTTGAAAAGAACACGAAGCGGCCAAGTGCGCCGCAAGTGAATCAACAGACCCCTTCCCTTCCCGCCGATCTCAATGCCGCCGTAAAAAAAAACCTTAACGACTGGCGAGCCTCCGGCAAAGTAAGACGCCTCTGGCAGCACGACGCCTCCCTCTGGACCAATGAAGACGAGGCTAATTGGCTGGGCTGGCTCGGCATCGCGGACGAACAACTCGCCGCCGCCGGCCAGTTGAAGGCGTTCGCCAACGAAGTCAAGAGCGGAGGATTCTCCGACATTCTGCTGCTCGGCATGGGCGGATCCAGCCTCTGCCCCGAAGTGCTCGCGCTGACCTTTGGGCAAACTCCCGGCTTCCCGCGTCTGCACATACTCGATTCCACCGACCCGGCGCAAATTAGGAGCGTCGAAAAGAAAATCGACCTCGCCAAGACCCTCTTCATCGTTTCCAGCAAATCCGGCAGCACGCTCGAGCCCAATATCTACAAGCAGTATTTTTTCGAACGCGTGCAACAAACCGTCGGCGCCGACCAGGCGGGCAACCGCTTCATCGCCATCACCGATCCCGGCTCGAAGATGCAGCAGGTCGCCGAGCGCGACCGCTTCCGTCACATTTTCTATGGCCTGCCGTCGATCGGCGGACGCTACTCCGCGCTCTCGAACTTTGGCATGGTTCCCGCCGCCGCCATGGGCCTCGACACTGCGAAGTTCCTGCAACGCACCAAAGAGATGGTCGAAGCCTGCAAGGCGGCTGCTCCTGTGGAACAAAATCCGGGAGTAATGCTCGGCCTGATCATCGGATCAGCCGCGAAACTTGGGCGCGACAAAATTACGCTCATCACCTCGCCCGGCATTTCCGATCTCGGCGCCTGGCTCGAGCAGTTGATCGCCGAATCCACCGGAAAACTCGGCAAGGGCATCATCCCGGTAGATCGCGAAGACATCGGCACCCCGGACGCGTATGCCAATTCCAATTCCAAGTCCAAGTCCAACGACCGCATCTTCGCCTACGTGCGACTGGAAAGCGCGCCCGACGCCGCTCAGGATGCCAAGGTCGCCGCGCTCGAACAAGCAGGCCAGCCTGTCGTGCGCATCGCCGTGTCCGACATTTACAACCTCGGACAGGAATTCTTTCGCTGGGAAGTTGCCACCGCAGTCGCCGGCTCGATCCTCGGCATCAACGCCTTCAATCAGCCCGACGTCGAAGCCAGCAAAATCGTCACCAAGCAGCTCACGTCCGCGTACGAAAGCTCGGGCGCGCTTCCTCCGGAAGAACCGATCGTTGAAGAAGCGGGCTTCAAGCTCTTCACCGACGAAAAAAACGCCGCCGACCTCGCGGCAGCCACCGGTTCCGACCGCTCGCTGAAAAACTACTTGCGCGCTCACTTCGCACGTCTAGGCACTGGCGACTATTTTGCCGTGCTTGGCTATGTCGACATGAACGCGGAACACGAATCTCTGTTGCAAGGGTTGCGCATGGCCGTCCGCGATCGTAAACATGTAGCCACCTGCCTCGGCTTCGGGCCGCGCTTCTTGCACTCCACTGGACAAGCTTATAAAGGTGGTCCCAACAGCGGCGTGTTCCTGCAGATCACATGCGACGACGCTCAAGACTTGCCCGTTCCCGGACAGAAGTACACTTTCGGAGTAGTGAAAGCAGCGCAAGCTCGCGGAGACTTCCAGGTTCTGGCCGACCGCAATCGCCGCGCGCTGCGCGTGCACCTCGGCAGCGACGTCAAGACGGGTCTCACGAAACTGGCCGAACTGGTAAAACAAGTTTTGTGAAGTTGTTTCATGAATTGTTTTGGGAAGGGCACGGCTTTACAGCTTGCGGAAAAACTCCGATTCGGGCGGGTTTTGGGAAGGGCACGACTTCAGTCGTGCCGTTAAGTCGTTTAGATTTGCTCGCGCTTTAGCGCCTGAGGTATGCTTTTTGCCCTCGCGACTAGTTTTTCCGCAGCCTCTTTAGCCGTGCCACCCAGACGCACTAGAGACGCAGGCTTTAGCCCCTGAGGGATTCGGCGGTTTACAAGGAGCACGAATGCAACTGGGAATGGTAGGTCTAGGGCGCATGGGCGCCAACATGACGCGGCGCCTGATGCGCGGCGGTCACACCATGGTCGTGTCCGACCTCAGCGCCGACGCCGTCAAAGGTCTCGCCGGAGAAGGCGCCGTCGCCTCTTCATCTCTCGACGACCTGGTCGGCAAGCTGACCGCTCCGCGCGCCGCGTGGATCATGGTGCCCTCGGGCGATCCCACGGAAAAAACGGTGCAGGCTCTCCTCGGGCGCATGCAGGCGGGCGACACCATCATCGATGGCGGCAATTCCTATTTCAAAGATGACGTTCGCCGCTCCAAACTGTGCGCCGCCAAAGGCGTGCACTATGTCGACGTCGGCACCAGCGGCGGCGTCTGGGGACTCGAACGCGGCTACTGCATGATGATCGGCGGCCCGAAAGAAGCCGTCCAGCGCCTCGACCCCATCTTCAAAGCGCTGGCGCCCGGACGCGGCGATATTCCCCGCACTCCGGGACGCGACAAAATACCTGGCACCGCCGAAGACGGATACATCCACTGCGGCCCGTCGGGCTCCGGACATTTTGTCAAGATGGTGCACAACGGTATCGAATATGGGATGATGCAGGCCTACGCGGAAGGCTTCGACATTTTCAAGAACGCGACCAGCAAAGAACTTCCCGAGGATATCCGCTACGATCTCAACCTGCCGGATATTGCCGAAGTCTGGCGGCGCGGCAGCGTGGTGAGTTCATGGCTGCTTGACCTGACCGCGATGGCGCTCACCGAGAATCCCACGCTCGCCGAGTACAGCGGGTTCGTGCAGGATTCCGGCGAAGGGCGCTGGACCATCCAGGCGGCAATCGAAGAAGCGGTTCCGGCCGAAGTGCTGACCGCTGCGCTCTACACACGCTTCCGTTCGCGCCAGGATCATACCTTCGCGGAGAAGATGCTCTCCGCCATGCGCCAGAAATTCGGTGGTCACGTCGAACCGAAATAACACGAGGGAATAATGTCGCAAACAGAAGTTCGGCCCGTACCAACCAAACCGCGAGTGGGGCGCACGGGCGATTCGTGTGTCATGGTGATCTTCGGCTTTACCGGCGACCTGACACGCCGCAAGCTGATTCCCGCTCTTTACAACCTCGCAACTCAGCAACTGCTGTCGCGCGAGTTTGCCGTCATCGGCGTGGGCCGCAGTCCCATGAGCGACGACGATGTGCGGAAGAAGGTGACCGAAGACTTCAAACAGTTCGCCACCGGCGCCGTCGATGCCGATTTGTGGGAATGGTTCGTCCGCCGCATCAGTTACATCAGCGGAGATTTCGACGATCCTGCCACTTACGACAAACTGAAAGAAGCACTTGCCAAGACGGATCAGGAGCACAACTCGCACGGCAATTATTTTTTCTATCTTGCCACCGCGCCCAACTTTTTCGGCGACGTCGTCGAGCGGCTGGCAAAAGTCGGCCTGATGGCTGAAGACAACGGCCATTGGCGGCGGGTGATTGTCGAAAAACCCTTCGGCCACGATCTCGATTCCGCCAAGGCTTTGAACCAGCAACTCTTGAAAGTTGCCTCGGAATGCCAGATCTACCGCATCGATCACTACCTCGGCAAAGAAACGGTGCAGAACATTTTGGCGCTCCGTTTCGCCAACGGAATTTTCGAACCCATCTGGAATCGCCGCTACATCGATCACGTCCAGATTTCCGTCGCCGAAACCGTCGGCGTCGAAAAACGCGGCGGCTACTACGATGGCGCGGGCGCGCTGCGCGACATGGTGCCGAACCACATCATGCAGCTCATCACCCTGACCGCGATGGAACCGCCGATTTCATTCGAGGCGAACGCGGTGCGCGACGAGCAGGCCAAAATTCTGCATGCCATCCAGCCCTTCAGTAACGAGGACGTGCTCAGCAAAACCGTCCGCGGCCAATACGGAGAAGGCACCATGGACAACCAGCGCGTGCCCGCCTACCGCTCCGAAGAGGGCGTGCCCCCGGACTCGCGCACCGAAACTTTCGTCGCCATGCGCCTCCTGATCGACAACTGGCGCTGGGCGGGAGTTCCCTTCTATCTCCGTACCGGCAAGCGGCTGCCCGGACGCAACACGCACGTCGTGATTCAGTTCCGGCGCGCGCCCTTCATGCTCTTCCGCGAAACCCAGGTTGAAAACATGATGCCCAACCAACTGGTGCTGCACATTCAGCCGGAAGAAGGCATCTCGCTGCGCTTCGCCGCCAAAACTCCCGGACCCGCCATGCAACTGGGCGAAGTGAATATGGATTTCAACTACGCCGACTATTTCGGGGTCAGCTCTTCGACCGGCTACGAACGCCTGCTGCACGATTGCATGACCGGAGACGCCACGCTCTTCCAGCGCGCCGACATGGTCGAAGCCGGTTGGAACATTGTCAATCCCGTGCTCGACGTGTGGAAGGCGCTGCCGCCGCGTAATTTCCCTAACTATCCTTCCGGAGTGTGGGGCCCGAAAGAGTCCGACGAACTGATGGAACGCGATGGCCGGCGCTGGAGAAACTTCGAAAAGTAATTTGTAATATGTAATTTGTAATTGGTAATTTGAACCCAAACGCAAGTTACGGAATTGCCGGATTGCGAAACTACAAATTACCAATTTCAAATTACCAATTTCGTATGCCCTCAACTCGATCCATTGAAGTTGTCGCCACCGCTGCCGATCTCTTCCACTGCGCTGCCGAAGAATTCGTCGGCGTGGGTCGCACCGCCATCGGCGCCCAGGGACGATTCACGGTCGCGCTCTCCGGAGGCTCGACTCCCAAGGCTCTCTATTCGCTGCTCGCGGCCAACTACGCCAACTTCGCGTGGAACCGCACTTTCCTATTCTTTGGCGACGAGCGCCACGTTCCGCCCACCGACGCCGAGAGCAATTATCGTATGGTCAACGAATCGCTCCTGACGAAAATTGCGATTCCCGCCGGGAACGTCTTTCGCGTGCCGGCCGAAAATCCCGATGCCGCCGCCGCTGCCTCAGACTACGAAGCCCAGCTCCGCCAATTCTTCGAGCTTCCTCCTGAAATCCCTCCCGAAATCCGGCCCGCAGCTCGGACCGAAGTTCCGCCCGAAGTTCGGAACGAAGACCGGCCCGGCCAGTTCCCGCGCTTTGATCTGATTCTGCTCGGCATGGGTCCCGATGGTCACACGGCTTCGCTTTTCCCCGACTCTCCGGCGCTCGACGAACAGTCGCGCCTCGTGGTCGCCAACTGGGTCGCGAAGTTCAACACTCACCGCATTACGTTTACTTTCCCCGTGCTCAATCGCGCCGCCGAAGTGATGTTCATGGCCAGCGGCGCCGACAAAGCCGACATGCTGCGCCACGTTCTGGAAGGCAAGTTCGAGGGCAAGTCCGAGGGGAAGTTCCAGGGCAAGGTCGAGGGCAAGCCCGAGGGCACGCCCACGCCTCCCTTACCCGCGCAAAGAGTGCAGCCCTCCGACGGAAGATTGTTGTGGATGCTCGACGAAGCCGCCGCCGCAAAACTGAGTCGGTGAGGGCTGCCTTGGTACGTGTAGGGCGGACACTCCTGTCCGCCGCTCTTGACCTTGGTGTTGATTTTGATTCGCCGCGCCCGCAAATCAGAGCCGGGTGCCCCATCCTAACGTCGCGTTTTGTGCGACGTTAGAGCCTGCCCTGAGCGCAGTCGAAGGGGTGGGATTCCACTGTCGTGTCCCGCTCTTCAGTTTTTGCCTATCCCCTCCCCCCTATTTTCTTGATCTATTAGAATCATAGGGTTAGGAGGAAACTCCGCAAAATCCTCAACTTAAAGGACTTCCATGGAAAATCCTTCCGGATAAGGACTTAGCTCGCCTTTTCGCTTCGCCCAGCGGTTCGGGTGCCCCATCCTAACGTCGCGTTCTGTGCGACGTTAGAGCCTGCCCTGAGCGGAGTCGAAGGGGTGGGATTCCCCGGACGCGTCCCGTTCCTCAGTTTTTCGCCTTCGCTGACATTTTTCAAAGAGTGCCGGCCAATGGGCCTGGGGCCGCTTCGAGCGCCGTCTTGGTTGACGGACACACCTCGACCCTGACATCACAGGTCGATCCCATCGTCGCCGACGGGCGGTTAGTTGTCTGTGATGGTTTGCCCGGACGGTTGTGATGAAAAAAGGTAGAAGTCAGATTGCGAGACGTGGAACCACCCGTCGCTCAATCATTCAAAGCGCTCGTCTCTCTTCTGATCCATTTCGGTCTCGTGGCGTCTCTCTTGTTCGATCGCCCCGCCAAGTCGAATTTTCTCTTGCGCAGCAAACTCCGCTACCGCCGGATCAGGATATGCGAGGAGTTTGTCGAGAAGCTTCGCGTTCGCTTCTACTATCGTGGCACGGGAGCCACTCCAGCTTGATGGGCTGAATTGTTGTACAAACTGCCTAAGCACCTCAACGCGATCGGGAGCCTTGTCCAATAGGCGGAGCGCGATGCTCGACCATTGTCGTGGCCCGGTCCCCTCGGCGGGGTGGCAAATCGTTATAGCAGTGGCAATGGCGGGATAACGGATCTTGGGGACCTGGTCGCACCAGCCGAGGAGGACGTCGTCTGGCACAGCGTCAAGAGCGTTCTTTCTGGCCCATCGGGCACTTTCTAGGATATGACTCCGTTGGGTTTCTGTATCTTCCGCAAATAATCCGTCTAGGGCCGCAATGGGCTGGACGCTCAACAACGCCAGCAACAGGTCGCTGTGGGCAAGGGCGGAAGTTTCGTACTTTGAAATCGACTGCGTTAGCTTGTGACAAATTTTCTGTACGACCGCCGCTCCAGCCTGCCCAACGAGACAGATTTCACAAAGCTTCCCCAGGAAGTGATGCTCATTGTGTTGCCTCCCAAACCTAAGCTGCAGCATCAATTCGCGGCCCGCATCGAGAAGTTCCGGAACGTACTCGCGACCCCGGTCTTTGTCGGAATTAAGGCGCATATAGAGGACATCGATCGCGACATCAAATCCGTCCACCTTCGCGGCGATCGCCTTCACTAAGTTGCTCAGGTCGTTTGCGGAAATAGGATCAGTTGCCCGACCAAAGGTTAAAGTGCTGTATGCATCTGCTGGAGCCTTGCCGAGCACGAGTGAGTGGAGAAGTCGATCCACTCCCAGCTTGTCGATCCCGGCAGCAGTCTGAAGTGAGGGGTATAACGGGCCTAACGTCTCGCTTTCAAGTGCATCGTCCAGAAGAACATTGGCTAGTTTCGGGTTTTTTGATTGCAACGCATACACAAAGCCGCGAAGGATCTCAATCTTACGTTGTTCGGGTGGAAGTGCCGCTAATTCGGCGACGAGTCGATCCCAAACGGCACGCGGGTCGCACGCGCCAACCGCCAGTCCGCGACCAAAGGACCACAACCGCCCTTGGGAGGTCAACAGCTCGACGAGAAGCTCTCCAAAAACTTCTTCATCCGCTGCCACGGCCTTGCCAAGGTCCTCTGCAGTAGCTTCCATGCGTTCAAGTCTCTCGTGAATATTTTCAGTGCTACCGTCCTCAATATCCATATCGAAAGTTGGTGCCACGCTGGACAACACGATCGTTCGCACCTTCTGCGTAAGGTCTCTGGGCCGAAGAAGCTCCTCCAACGCTGCAAGCTTATGAGCGATCTCTGGCGCGCGATCCCTGGCACCAAAATGTTGGGTTCTGCGCACAGCAATCCATCCATCCGGCCAGAATCGACTCCGTGAAATGATTCGACACGCATCTCCGAGCTCTTCGTACATGCCCAGGCCCCAGAGACCTTGAAACCCGTCGGCTAGTGCCGAGCGAACAAGGGAGGCAGACGGGTTTTGGACGCACGATAGAGCGCTCGCTAGCCGCAACGTCAGCCGGAACCATTCTCTAACGTCCTCTTTTGTACGAGGCCAATAGCCGTAATCACGCGAGCGCGCGCCGAACTCGAAATTGTAGTACCCGGAAAAATGACTCGTTGTCAGCGCGGCCTTTAACGCCGCCAACCCGAAAATACGGCGCTTGGGCTGGCCTGAAAGCAGTAATGACTCAATCACCTTAAGTCGTTGTTCAATCGTTGCATGTGTGCCGGAAAGATACACAAAGAATAGGGAGGCAAAAACATCCCGAACCTCGTTCGTCTTGTAATCATCGCTCGCGTCTGCGATTCTTAGCATCAACTCGACACAGCGTTCGAACAACGTTGGGTCATAAGCAAGTGCTCTGAGAAGTTGCAGATAGTGTCCGCAGTTGCGCGCATCTGTATTGTCGCCGGATCCGAGAATCACGCGTTCCAATGCTGTAAGGGAGGCGTCTGTCGCAACGGGCGCAACACTTATGAACATCGCCCTCCCGAGATCGTTTAGAGTAGCGACGTTCTCTAATAGACCACCAACCCCCAGCCACCGCCTCACAATTGCCACGGCTTCTTTGCTGGCATGGAGATACCCCAGCCTTCGGGCGAAAGACCGCAATAATCGTTCGGGTGCGCCGTTAACCAGTTGCGATTGAATCGTTACCAGGGGAATGTTCTCAAGAGCATTCGCAGCCAATCGGTTTGCGATCGCATGAGGTAGGACCGCCCGCCATACACCTCGTTGTTGTGCGAGTTCGCGACGCAGCAGTTCGGCCACGTTCCGAAACATCTCTTGTGCATCTTTTCCAATCAAAGCGCCAAGTCTTGCAAGCTCAGGTTGGTCATTGTGGGTGATGTCGTCGCCCTGAAATGAATACACCAGCGAGCAGGCCTGTGCCACAAGAAGAAGAGACTCGTTCGGCTCGTGCCGCTGCCAAAACAGACGCTGAAACAACTCTTCATCGTTCAAACCTGCAATCGTGTCTTGCCCAGCCGCCCCTGCCAATGCGATCGCAACCCGTGCGTTGCGACCCGAAACATCGGTTATGCGACGTGCATCAATTAGAGATAGTGCAGGAAAGCGATGCCTTACCAGTTTCTCAATCAGCTCACCTGATAATGGCTTCATCTCGAAGACTTCGGTTCCTTCTGGTTGATCTTCTCGAATGTCGTACTCAATGGTAAGCACGCTGATTGCACTTTCCGGGGCCCTGCACAGCTCTGAGAGTCGCCTGTGGAGCTCCGGTGTACAGTTGTCGATGACCAATATCGCCCTTGTTTTTGTGGCGACGAGATCGGAAGCAAGGGCGGTGGGCTGAGGATCCGGCCCGTCTGTCATGTTGGTATAAATGACAAGCGATGGGTCCAAAGTTTGCTCACCCAATCGAGAATCAAAGACGCTTGAACAAATCGCGTCTTGCCAACCCCGGAGAGTCCCACAAGACGCACGACCCCACAGGACCTACGGAGCCGGTCGCGAATGCGCTTAATCCCATCGAGCGCCGAAATTCCTCCTTCCGATTCTCGCTGTCCGGTCTGGAGGCAAATCGCATCGTCGACCAAATATTCATCATTGACGCCGTCGGGCGAGAAAGCCCACGCACCGTAAGAATGCCACCCACGGATCGCCCTACCGATTCTTTCCCTTACCCATAGAGTCAAGCCCGAATGATCCCGCACCCACGTAGCAAGTCGCGTACGGTCGTAGAAGTCCAGGGTGAGCGCGTTGGCATTGGCGAGACCACGGGCCGCTTCCGCCATCGCATCGCGACGGTCCTGAAGCGCGGAATCGGATGCCGAACCAGTCGAGCTCACTATAACGTAAGCACCGGACTTCTCTGCCAGCTCCTTAATGACGGGCCTGAGAATTCCGTGAGGACGCATTTCCGCAATAATCTCCGCGCGCGGCATGTCCGTTCTTTTCGCTTGAAACCCGGTTGATGGGCGTGGCACAAAGCCGTCAATCGTCGTATTGGCGGGTAGTTCTACTCGTACATCGACGCCACCGTCGGCCGCATTTTGATTTCCTCCCCAGGTTACGGACGAAGTGTTTAATCCGCGGTTCCTCACCTCTGATTCACAGAGAAGGCCGACGAGAGTCCGAAGGTCCTCCTCATTCAGCAGGGCAATGTCGTCTGGTGTGATTTCAAACATGAGGAAATGGATACAGAGAGCCAAACGACAAAACTAGATCGAAGGTGACACCGATTCAAACAGCGCCGTTGGCTGCTTTCTTGCTTCCGCCAACTGGGCGATCTCGACGATTGCTTCCGGAAAGTTGGCGGTGATTTTTCGTTCTCCGGGCAGGGTTTTGAGGAAATCCTGGAGCGTGGTGGCATACAGAGCGGCGCTGCGGTTGAGCCGGGATACGGAGTCAGCGAAAAATCCCAGGCCGTCGGCGGACGTGGAATCCCACCCTAACGTCGAAAAGCACGACGTTAGGATGGAGCATCCGGCCTCATTTGGGATCGGAAAAAGTCAAGAATCAAAGTCAAAGGCAGCGGACAGAGCCTGCCCTGAGCGCAGTCGAAGGGAGTGTCCGCTCTACACAACCTGGGCCACAACCTCATCTCGCCGCTTACTGGATCGTCCCCACCAGCAGCCAGGTCGACGTGCTGTAAACCTCGATCTTGTTCGTGCTCGCGTTCGAGATATAAAGGAGTCCATGGGCGCTGTCCACCGCAATCCCGGAAAGCAGGTAGCCGACGTTCACGTTCAGCGAGGGCGCTGCGGCTGCTGGAATATTGACGAACCATACTCCGCTTACACCGAAGCCTTCATTGGTCGCGTAATACAGGTTGGAGTTGTTGTCGAAGCTCATCGCGAGCACGCCGTTGCCGGGGTTTCCACTGCTGCCGAGCAAGCGAAGGTCTCCGTTCCCGCCCAGCAGCGAGCCCACCAGTTCCCACGATGCCGAGGTCGTGGTGCCAAGGGCAATCCACGGTCCGCGGGCAGCAATCGCTGTATAGGTACCAGCCTGCTCGTAAAAGACGTCGATGACCCCGCCCCCGCTGTAGGCACAGGGACCGTTCTGGGCCACGAGGAAAGGCTGACCACTACCGTCCGTGTCCGATATCCAGAGGTCTCCGACGCCATCGACCGCAAAAGCCGGAACGATGAAGTTGTCCCCTGCGTTCGATGTGTACGCGGTATTGATCTGCTTGCCGTTGGGCCCGTATTCCGAAAAGTATTCCTTCGACGTACAGCCGGAGACGAGGTTCGTAACCCACAGATTGCCTAGCGCGTCGAAGGTCAGCTGCAGGGGACCGTTGACGTTCTTGGTGATCGTCTTGGCGGTCATCTGTTGAGCGGACGGGTTGTAAACAAGAATCTGATTGCCACCATGATTGGCGACATAAAGGTTCCCCTTGGCGTCCACCGCCATTCCCATGGGCTGATTCAGAGGATAAGTCGCGGCAAAACTGGCCGAAGCGGCAAGGCATAGCAGCACGGCGGCGATGCGGGCGAAGATCTTCGCGGAGTTCATGGTTTCACGTCCTTGAGGCGGTATTCTTGAATGCGGTCGTCGATAGATTTTCCGCCCACTCTAATAGCGACGTTTTGGCGTCGATCCCCTCACGCTTTCCGAGTTAGAGAGAATTTCTGTGGTCTCGGGTCAAAAAACAAAACCCGGCACACGACCGGCGGAATCCACCCGAACGTCGAAAAGTGCGACGTAAGGATGGAGGGGCTGGCCCGCCCTTTCACTCATTTCGACTCCCGAGCGTGCCCCGTCCTTGTCGCGTTTTCTGCGACAGGGAGGGGATTTTGACTTCCTATCCTCACCCACGACTCCTCTCGGCGCATGTGTCGCCCACACCATTACTCTCTGCTGGAGCCTCTAAGATTCATCACAAACACGCCGGAGATTGCCCGGAACTCCGTTGAAAGTTAGCGACTCTCGAATGTCATAGGTTACGCAACCTTCACGTCCTCGGCAACGCCCTTCTTAG
>CZLA01000086.1_pt1 | contig 33844 bp, 29 predicted proteins | sample 1122381 | NCBI WGS metagenome assembly CZLA01 (sample SAMEA3539301, study PRJEB10725) | soil metagenome | biome: tundra; feature: field; material: soil | place: USA | collected 2010-05 | depth 0.15 m
CGGGATGGTTTTGGTCGTTGCCGTCGATCAGCACATGATCGCGGCGAACTCTGCCTTTGCTGTCGAAGAGAGCAGTGGCGAGAATCCACTTGGCGTTGTCTTTGACCTGCTTAAGAAGTTTTACTCGCGCCAGTTTCGGCATATGGGGGGTTCCTGGAAGAACCGCCAGTAGGATCGCCCATAAACCATCTAAATGCAAGAAAATAAAGGATAGGAGTGACAGGGCAGCGTTCTAACCAACTGAACTACGTCCCCACTTTGCCAAATCAACAACTTGCCGAAAATCCTTGCGGGACAAGGCTTACGCAAGTTTCGTATACAGCGCACCCCTTGACGCTGGTGCTTCCCCTGGCAGCTGTCCCTGCCAAAACGCCTATGAATAATCAGCGCGCTTATGCGAGAATTTATTTTAGCATCGAACGTTCTTGAGTGCTACTTGCAGCACACGGATTTCACGGTCAGCCCGCGCATGAGTTGGTCGCCAGAAGTTAGGACGCGGACGCCCGTCGTGAACTACAGTCGGCGCGGGCAATCTCCATCAATCACCCGGGCCTCGCGATTTCGCGGACGACCGAACCTCCGACGATCAGCCCTCCATCGTGGAAACATCTCCCGCGTCCACGCCGGCTTCTTTCGCCTTCAGAATACGTCGCAGGATCTTTCCCGATCTCGTCTTCGGCAAAGATGCCACGAACTCCAGCGACGACGGAGTCGCGATCGGCCCCAGTTCTCTGCGCACGTGTTCGATCAGCGCCGCGGCCAGAGCATCGGAAGCTACGTGGTCGCTGCGGACTTGCACGAATACTTTGATGGTCTCGCCTTTCATCGGGTCGGGCACGCCAATGGCTGCGGCTTCTGCTACGGCGGGATGCGACACCAGGGCGCTTTCCACCTCAGCCGTCCCTATGCGGTGTCCGGCTACGTTGAGCACGTCGTCGTATCGGCCGAGCACTGCGATGTATCCATCTTTGTCTTTCGTCGCTACATCGCCGGTCACGTAGCAACCAGGAACGATCTGCCAGTCGCGTTCGTAGCGTGCCGGGTCGCGCCAGACGGTGCGCAGCATGTGTGGAAACGGGCGCGTGAGCACCAGGCGGCCTCCTACGCCAGGAGGCACGGACTTGCCGTTCTCATCTAACACATCCGCCTCGGCTCCGGGCACCGCCGGGCCGACTCTTCCCGGACGCATCGCCATCGACGGCGGCGTGCCGAGCGCAGGTCCTCCCAACTCGGTCTGCCACCAATTGTCGATCACGTAGCCCCACTTGCCATCGCCGGCTAGATGAGTTTGGGCCCAGCGCCAGGCTTCGGGATTCAGCGGTTCGCCCGCGCACGCGATCACGCGCAAGCTCGTCAGGTCGTGCGCTGCCGGATAACTTTCGCCGTAGCGCATGAACATTCTTAACGCGGTGGGCGCAGTAAACATCTTGGTCACGCCGTAGCGTTCCACGATTTCCCAGGCAATTCCCGGATTCGGGTAGTCGATTGCCCCTTCGCGGAAGAGCGTGGTCACACCCGCGCAGAGAGGCGCGTACGTGATGTAGGAATGGCCGACTACCCATCCGATATCGGAGGTGCACCAGAAGACGTCGCGTTCGCCGACATCGAAGTAGCTCGCTAAATGGTAGGTCGTCCCCACCATGTAACCGCCGTGCACGTGCACCACGCCTTTGGGCTTGCCGGTGGAACCGGAGGTGTAGAGCAGGAAGAGTGGATTCTCGGCGTCCATCTCCTCGGCGGGACAATGCGGTGGAAACTTCATCAGCTCATTGAAGTCGATCTCACGGGGAGCAGAAAGTTCGGTCTTGCTCCGCGAAAAGACCACGACCTTCTCGACGCACTCCAGGCTGTCCACGGCCTCATCGACGATAGCTTTTAGGGCCACGGTCTTGCCGCGCCGGTAGCCGACGTCTCCCGCAATTACGATTTTGGCTTGGGCGTCGGTGATGCGGTCGCGCAGAGCGGTGTGTCCGAGGCCGGCGTACACAACGGAATGAATCGCGCCGATACGAGCGCAGGCCAGCATGGCGACCACGCCTTCAATCGTCAACGGCATGTAGACGACCACGCGGTCGCCTTTGACCACGCCCAGCGATTTCAGGCCGTTGGCAAAACGGCAGACTAGGCGGTAGAGCTGTCCATAGGTGACGATGCGCTCGCTGCCATCTTCGCCCACCCAAATGAAGGCGGCGCGATTGCATCGATCCGACTCGGCATGACGGTCGAGCGCGTTGATGGTGATGTTGGTCTTGGCGCCGGTGAACCACTTGTGATGCACGCCATCCCACTCCAGCACGCGGTCCCACTTCCGCGACCACGCGAAGCTGGCCGCGTAGTCTCCCCAGAAACCTTCGGGATCTTTGCGCGCGCGTGCGCATTCTCCCAGCCAGTCCGTCTGAATCACGTTGCGGGCGACGATCTCTGGCGCAGCGTATTCCTGATCCATCGCTAACAGGTTGGAAATGTTTTCTGGCTGCGAGACCGTTAGAGGGCCCATGCGACCTCCGGAGAATGCGGCGAACCGCTAGTTTAAGATGGCGTGGATTTTGCTCTGCGCGTGAATTGTGGGCAGTGACGCAGATCACAGCATGGTGTGTCTCCACGGCCAAACGAATTGCATGGAGAAACGACGTCATTCGCCATCAGTCACGCTGATGCGTGACGGGCGTCACAGCACGGTTCGCGAAAACCACATACGGTTACGCCCCATGTTCTGTGCCAGGGTCTGAGCCGAGCCGGAACGAGGAGACACCGTCTATGTCGAAGTTGAAACAGTGGATGTCGAGCCTGCTAGTGGCGGCCATCACGGTCGTGCCCGTCATGGCTGAAAACAACAACGCGAAAACGGAAAATGAAAATGCGGCGAGCGCAACCACCGCAGACGCCAGCGCGGCGAGCCCGCGCCTGGCCTCGACCACGGGCGACGCGAACGTCGCGGCATTGCTTGGCGTGCTGGTGAGTAAAGGCGTGATCAACGCTGAAGAGGCGAAATCGCTCGGCGGAACTCCCGCACAGCAGAGCGCGCGACTGCTCGAACTGCTGCGTCAAAAAGGGATTCTAAGCGCCGCGGACTACGAAGCGCTGACCACCCCGCGCGCCTCAGCACAGGTGGCTCCGAACCTGGTAGCTTCGACCACGCCGATTCTGCCCTCTGCTGTCACCAGTCCCGCGCCGGAACCGCAACCGGTAAAACCGGCTCCTCCTAAAGTGATCCCCGCAGTGGCGCCACTGCGCGTGTTGCAACTCGAACCCTCGAAACCAGATGGGCTGGTTCCCGATCTCAAGCTGGGCAGCGGTGCGAGGCTCAAGCTCTATGGCATGGTCAAGACTAGCGTCATTTATGACACTTCCTCACCGTACGGGACCGACATGCCGTTGCCGGGTTTCATCACCGCCTCGGGCACTGCGTTCGATCCCGGCCCGACCAGCAGCCCCGAGTTTCATGCGAAAGCGCGATTTGCGCGCGTGGGTGCAAACTTCGAGTGGCCGGACGTTGCCGGCAGCAACACCGCCATCACCGGAAAACTGGAGTTCGATTTCGAAGGAAACTTCAGCCGGGCATTGAACCGCAACATTTCCACCATCCGGTCAAGCATGGCTTCGATCCGCCTGGCCTATGGCCGTGTCGATCACAAGTTCAACGATGACACCAGCATTTTTGCCCTGTTCGGGCAGGACTGGACGCCGTTTGGTTCTTCCACGTTGCCCAACCTGTTCGAGACCACCGGTCTGGGACTGGGTTTCGGCACGCTGTATGAGCGCGCACCGCAGTTCCGCTTTGGTATTGGCCACAAGATCGGCGGATCGCGGAACGTCTTCTTCCAACCCGAATTTGCCCTCGTCATGCCGGCCTACGGGAACGATCCATCGAACGTGGCCGATCAGCTGGGCTACGGCGAAAAACAGGGTGCCGATTCGGGGCGTCCGGAAGTGCAGGCGCGGATTGTGACGCAATGGCAACTCGATAAGGCTCCCGGCGTTGCGCCGGCACAGCTGATTTTCAGCGGCGTGCAAGGCAACCGGAAAGTGATGGTGCGTTCGACGGATATCCCGCTCTGTAACAACAGCGAGGCCTGCACGTCGACCACCATGTTTCGCACTGAATTCCCACATGGGATGCAGACCACAAGCAACCGCACCGGCTGGACGGGCGAACTCCAACTTCCGACTCGCTGGGTCACCGTCACCACCAAGTACTGGAGTGGATCGGATTTACGTTTCTACTTCGTGGGCGGCCTGTTTTCCAATTACAGCGATACCGCGGGCCTGGCCAAGACCTGTTTGAACGCCGAGGGCGCTGCCGCATACTGCTCGGGACCATCCAATGACGGCGGATCGAGTGTGCTTTTCGCCACTAACGGCAGCGGCACTGCGGTATTTGCCCCGCAACGTCCGGTTCGGGCTAGCGGCGCATTCATCAACGTGGCCTTCCCGCTTTCGCGCATCTTCAACGCCGATGCGGCGGGACGCAACGCCGGATGGCAACTCCATCTGCACTACGCGTTCGATCAAGCCAAAACCCGCGATGTGCTGAGTGCCGCGGGGCATCCGCGTCTCGGCAATCCGCGCTCGAAGGACGACCTGGCAGCCGCGACCCTTTACTGGAAGATGAACAACCTGGTTTCGTTTGCGCTGGAGGAGTCGATGTATCGAACGCGGATTGCCGATCCCAATCTGGCGGACTCTGCCACGTTCCCGATCTATCGGGGAGTCCCGGCGCGGCAGTGGCACGACATCCGCTCTGAATTTGGACCGATATTTACGTTCTAGCGATGCCGGACCGGAGTCTTGAGGAGTCCGGTCCGGTTCGATATGTCGTGGTCCACTTGATGAGTCAGCACGCCCATGCCGTACGGGAGCCGTGATGGTGGTAGAGAAAGTTCGGCTCCCCGTTCACATTTCACTTTTGTAAAGGAGAAAAACTGTGGCTAACGCAACTGTTGCATCCGACGCCGGTGCCTCTCACATCAATCGTTGGTGGCGCGTGGTCGGCGGGATGTCCATGAACCTGGCACTGGGCTCGCTGTATGCCTGGAGCGTGTTTGTGGCCCCACTGGAGAAAGAATTTGGCTGGAAGCGGGCTGAAACTTCCAATGTGTTCACCATCGCGGTGGTCGTATTCGCACTGACGTTTGTCGTGGCCGGACGGCTGCAGGACAAGTTCGGCCCATTCTGGGTTTCCCTCACCGGCGGCATTCTGGTCAGCCTCGGTTTCTTCCTGTGCTCCTACACGCACAGCTTGAACTACCTGTATGTGTGTTTCGGGGTGATTGGCGGGCTGGGCAACGGATTTGGCTACGCTACGCCTATACCGGTGATGGCCAAATGGTTTCCGGACAAGCGCGGCCTAGCCGTAGGGCTGGCAGTGGCCGGATACGGCGGAGGGTCGGCAGTCTTTGGGCCGTTGGCCAACCTGAAGCTGATTCCCGCCTATGGGGTGCACACCACGTTCATGATCCTGGGGGTGATTTTCCTGTTCATGACGGTTTTCGGCGCCTTCCTGCTGCATAATCCGCCGGCTGGATACAAGCCCGCCGGTTGGGTACCCGCGCAAGCCGCTAAGGCTGCCGCGACCACCTATGAGTTCAGCCCGAGCGAGGTGCTGCACACGCCCGCGTTCTACTTCATGTGGGTTGCCTATGCCCTCGGCGCTTCCGCTGGACTGATGGTGATTAGCCAACTGGTGCCCTTTGGCAAGAGCGTGGGCATTCCGAGCGCAGCGCTGATCACGATGAGCTTGGTCGTGGCCGCAATTGGCAACGCCTCGGGTCGCATCCTGTCCGGCTGGATGTCGGATGCACTCGGCCGGCTGAACGTGTTGCGACTCATGATTGCCATCTCGATGATTGCCATGCCCATTCTTTACCAGGTCGGCAGCAATGTCACGTTGCTGTACGTAACCGTGTTCGTCGTGTACTGGTGCTACGGAACACAGCTCTCGGTGAATGGCTCGACTGCGGCGGATTTCTGGGGCACCAAGAACGCCGGCATCAACTACGGAATGCTGTTCACGGCATGGGGCGTGGCCGGCATCATCGGACCCAGAATCGCCGGCGTGCTGTTCGACAAGTACAAGAACTACCAGATGGCCTTCTACACGGCGGCGGTTCTGGCAGCAGTTGCTCTGCTCTGCGAACTAGCTGCCAAGCGCCCGCCCGTGCCGGAAGGAGGGCTGGCCGGGAAGAAGGTGCCAGCGGCAGCCTAGCTTCCGTAAGCCGTTGCACTGAGGCGTAGGATGATCCATGATATGGGACTTGAAACTAGCGTGAGGGCGCTAACCGTCACGAAAGCCCACGCGCCCCCAAGACCTGATGATTGAGTTCTTCAACGTTCGATGTGGTGGGGCCGGGCATCTGGCATCCCACTCGGAATTTCGCTCACGGGCGCCGCGTACGGGCTTGGGGCGCAGTACCGGCGGTTTTTTTGAGAGACGGCGTACGACTCCGATTGACTCCGTTAACCGAGGAATCGCTCGCGGGGAGTTGCGTGGGTGCACTAAAAATTCAGAAATCGAAGGGGTAACCGATATGGCTGATATTCGTCAGAAACCGAATGTGGTAACCGAGACCACAGAGGCTCAGATCGCAGTTCATTGGCGGGAGGAAGAATATTATTATCCTCCCGCGAAATTTATCGGGCAGGCGAATCTGACCGATCCCAACATCAGCGAACGCTTCAGCGAGAAGAATTTCCCGGAATGCTTCCGGGAGTACGCCGAATTGTTGACTTGGGACAAGTACTGGGACACCACGCTCGACACCAACGATCCGCCGTTCTGGAAGTGGTTCGTGGGCGGCAAGATCAACGCCTCGTACAACTGCGTCGATCGGCACCTCGCCAAGTACAAGAACAAAGCTGCGCTGATCTTTGTTCCGGAACCGGAATCGGAAGCCCCCGTATCCGTCACCTACCGCGAACTCTACGTGAGAGTGAATGAATTCGCCGCGCTGCTCCGCGATTTCTGCGGTCTGAAGAGCGGAGATCGCGTCACCATTCACATGCCGATGGTCCCCGAGTTGCCGATTACCATGCTGGCCTGTGCCCGCCTGGGTGTGATTCACTCGGTTGTGTTTGGCGGCTTCAGCGGCGAGGCTTGCGGAATGCGCGTTGCCGATTCGGCCAGCCACATCCTCATCACCATGGATGGTTACTATCGCAATGGCAAACTGCTCGACCACAAGGCGGCCGCTGACATCGCGCTGGATATTTCCAAGAAGGAAGGCCACGTGGTGGACAAGGTCCTGGTCTGGAGGCGGCACGCGGGCCAGAATGCGTCCACTTCGCCGTTCGTAAAAGGACGCGATTTCTTCGTCGACGAAGTGCTCCCCAATTACTCGGGTCAAATCGTGCCTCCCGTCCCCATGGATGCGGAAGCGCCGTTGTTCCTCATGTACACCAGCGGCAGCACCGGAAAACCCAAGGGCTGCCAACACCGCACTGGCGGCTACCTCGCCTATGTGACCGGTACTTCCAAGTACATCCAGGACATTCATCCCGAGGATGTTTACTGGTGCATGGCTGACATCGGCTGGATCACGGGCCACTCCTACATTGTTTACGGTCCGCTGGCGTTGGCCGCTACCAGTGTCCTCTACGAAGGTGTCCCTACCTACCCCGACGCGGGCAGGGTATGGAGAATCGCCGAGCGCCTGGATGTCAACATCTTCCACACCTCGCCCACGGCCATTCGCATGTTGCGCAAGTCCGGTCATGATGAACCCACCAAGTACAACTACCATTTCAAGCACATGACCACGGTGGGTGAACCCATCGAGCCCGAGGTCTGGCGCTGGTACTACGAAACTGTCGGCAAGGGTGAGGCAGTGATTGTGGACACCTGGTGGCAAACCGAAAACGGAGGATTCCTATGCAGCACCAAGCCGGCGCTCGATCCCATGAAGCCGGGCAGCGCGGGCCCAGGGATGCCTGGAATCTATCCGACGATTTATGACGAAAACAACGAGCCACTTGTGGCTGGCTCGGGGAAGGCGGGGAACATCTGCATCCGGAATCCCTGGCCTGGAATCATGCAAACCATTTGGGGTGATCGCGACCGCTTCGTCACCCAGTACTACAGGAAATACTGCAAGAATCCCGACAGCAAGGACTGGCATGACTGGCCATATTTTGCGGCGGACGGAGCCGTGCTGGCCGTGGATGGTTATTTCCGGATTCTGGGACGCGTGGATGACGTCATCAACGTGGCCGGCCACCGCCTGGGCACAAAGGAAATCGAGTCTGCGTGTCTGACGGTTCCCGAGGTGGCGGAAGCGGCGGTGGTGCCGGTGGTGGACGAGATTAAAGGCCGCGTGCCCGAAGTCTATATCGTCCTGCAACCGGGTATCGAGGCCAGCCCCGCGATTCTGGAAAAGGTCAACAAGGTCATTGAAACGATGATTGGTAAGATTGCCCGCCCACGACGGATCCTCGTCGTTCCGGATATGCCAAAAACACGGTCCGGCAAACTCATGCGCCGTGTTCTCGCCGCCGTCTCCAACAACATGAACACTGGAGATATCTCTACCTTGGCCAATCCTGACGCGGTGGAAAAGGTCCGGGAAATGGCCCAGGGCAAAGAGGCGGTGGCACTGACCGATGGACCGGAGGATCTGAAAAAATTCGGAACGGAGGATTGAGAGCTGACCTCAGGGGCAAACCTCGGGGAAATTCGCCAGGTTTGCTCCTGTCTTTTCATCCTCCCGGACGGGCGTTTCGCGCCCGTCCCTCCACCCCATAAATTCATCACCCATCTATAAAACGATTGGTGCGAAAGGGGGGACTCGAACCCCCACGGTTTTACCCGCCAGATCCTAAGTCTGGTGCGTCTGCCAATTCCGCCACTCTCGCATGAAGTTGGAGTGCGATGCAGGCATCGACTCCGGCCATCACAAGTCTAGATGCGAAGCCGTGCCGTTGGCAACGTCGCATGCTTGCGGGGCGAGATGCGGCCCTAAAGTGTGCGGGCAGGAGGAATGTCATTTCGCTCCTGCCTTTTGCGCGATCAGATTTCCTTTCTCGCCACCAACTCCGCCATTGCCTTCTCTGCTACCTCTTCTTCTTTGTAATGCAATACGCGCAACCCACCGGCCAGTTGTAAAAGTTCGCCCGGCTGAAGCAAGTGCGCCGGATTCTTGGGCCCGCCCGCGAGCTGGGACTGCGCCACCGTGTGGGTCTTGTGGAGGAGCAGTCCGCCCGGTCGCAACGCTTTCACTATTTCTGAAAAAATCTCTCGCTCCAGATAGAAGAACGCCATCACCACTTCGAACCCTAGTTTGAACTCCGTTTGCGAAGCCTCGAAGCGGGTGAGATCATCTACTACAAAGTGAATGCGCGGCGCGAGCGGTCCGGCATTCTGCCGTGCCCGTTCGACTCCGGCCTCGGAAATATCAATGAGCGTGACTTCCCAACCTTGCTTCGCGAGCCAGATCGCGTGGCGTCCGGCGCCTCCTGCGAAGTCGAGCGCGCTGCCTCCGTGTGGGAACAGTGGCAGAATGTATTCGGAAAACGCCCAGGGCAGGAAGGGATCGGGGGTTCGCCACGCGTCCGGCGCTTCCCGGTATTTCTGGTTCCAGCGTTCGCGTTCATTATCGGAAGAAGAAAGCGACATGCAATTCGATTCCTGCCTCGGCAATTCTAACCTCCGTGATTCTAACCCCCGTAATTCTGCCCACGTCGGGCGAACCGGGCGGTGGAGACGCTCCGAGTGACACCCGCCTCGACTCGCCCACCCGGGCACAACGGCGCTTCGCTTCCTCCTGGCACCAGCGGAGGTGATGACGGCCGCGATGGCGGCGACTTCCTTCCGCACTCGATTCCGAACTATGGCGAGCGCCTGCGCCGAGCCCGTATGGGACTAGCCGTTGCGATGACGCCCGTCCTCATGCTCTTCATTTCTTTCACGGCGGTTTACCTCATCCGGCGCGGATTTCTAAGTCTCGATCTAAACAACACGGATTACATCCAAACCTGGGTTCCAGTCCGATTACCATGGGCGCTATTGTTGGCCAACACAGCCGTCCTTATCGGCAGCAGCGTCACGATCAACTTGGCCCGGCGCGACATCACGCGAGAAGCCGCGCTTGCCCCGGTGCAATCCATTCCGGGGATTTCGCTGGGCGACGAGCGCCACCTTCCATGGCTCGCCCTGACCACCGTTCTCGGCCTCCTGTTTCTGGCTGGACAACTTTTCGTTTGGAGCGAACTTTCCGGCGCAGGATTTCACCTCGTCGGCGGCACCAGCAGTTCTTTCGTTTACATTCTCACTGCGATGCATGGCCTTCATCTGGCAGGTGGCGTACTGGCTCTTATGTTCGCCAATGTCGCGTCGGCGCTGCATCGCCCGGTTGAAACCCGCCGCATCGTCGTCGACATTACGTCCTGGTACTGGCATTGCATGACGGGCCTGTGGATTTACATCCTTATATTGTTCTCGTTCGCGGCACAGTAGTGCGGTCGTCAGTCGTTCGTCACTCCGCCCTCGACCCATCTTTGCAAGGTTTGGCCAACGACAAACGACAAACGACTAGCGACTAACGACGACGCTTTATAATGGAAAGATTCGGTAGCGAGTTTTGATCCATCTGTAGTGCCAGGGGAAGATGTCGACAGACAGCATTGTAGTTCGCGGGGCCCGGGTTCATAACCTCAAAAACATTGATTTTGAGATTGAGCATAACGCTCTGACCGTCGTCACCGGGGTCTCCGGTTCGGGCAAATCGTCGCTTGCTTTCGACACCATCTACGCCGAAGGCCAACGGCGTTATGTCGAGTCGCTCTCCGCCTATGCTCGGCAGTTTCTGGAACGGATTGAGAAGCCGGACGTCGATGTGATCGACGGCATCGCGCCCGCGGTCGCCATCAAGCAGAAAAACTCCACGCGCAATCCGCGCTCCACCGTGGCCACCGCTACCGAGATTTTCGATTACTTGCGTCTGCTCTTCGCCCGCGTCGGACGCACTTACTGCCTGCTATGCGGACAGGAAGTAAAGAAGGATACGGTGGACGAGGTCGCCGAGCGCCTGCTCGCTTTGGGCGAGGGCACTCGGTTGAATGTGTTTTTTCCGATTCAGGTGCATGTGGCCGCTGCCGAAGAGAAGGGCACCAAGAAACCTCGCGGGAAGAAGAAGGCGGCGGAGTCCAATCTACCCTCCGACGCGATCAAGGCGCGCCTCTTTGATCTGCGCAAACGCGGCTTCAACCGTATTTTTCAGAAGGGACAGATCTTCGAGTTCTCGACTCCGGAATCGCTGCTCGACATAAATTTCTCCGAACCTGTTTTTGGCTTGGTGGATCGCCTCGTGGTCGCCACCGATCAGCGTTCGCGGATTGTCGATGCGGTCGAAATCGGTTATCGCGAAGCGGGCGAAGTCATTTTCGAAATCGCACCCAGGGTTGGGGACGGCGACAGCGAAACTCCTCAGCAGCTGCGTTTCTCCCAGCGCTTCGAATGCAAGAACGACGGCTCCCGCTACGAAGAGCCGGAGCCGCGCCTGTTTTCATTCAACAATCCCTACGGTGCCTGCCCGCGTTGCCAGGGCTTTGGCAACACCATCGATTTCGATCGCGACCTCGTCATCCCCGACAAAGGCAAGACCCTGAATGAAGGCGCGGTCGAGCCCTGGACTAAGCCAAAGTATCGGCCGCTGTTCACCGAGCTTAAGCGTTTCGCGCGCCAGGTCGAAATTCCGCTGGACGTGCCCTGGTATGAACTCGACGCCGAGCAGCAGCAGCTGATCGTCAGCGGCGACCGCCAGAATCGTTTTGACGGCGTCCGGGGCTTTTTTCAGCACCTGGAGCGCAAGAAATACAAGCTGCATGTGCGCGTTTTTCTCAGCCGTTATCGCGGATACTCGCTGTGCTCCGCCTGCGGGGGAACGCGCCTGCGCGTGGAAGCGCGCCAGGTAAAGATCGAGGGTAAGAATATCTGCGAGGTGTGCAGCATGACGGTCGAAGGGGCAGCCCGCTTCTTCGATCAACTCACGCTCTCGACTGAGCAAGCTGCGATTGCGGAAAAACTGCTGATCGAACTTAAGGAGCGCCTGCGTTTTCTCAACGAGGTCGGCCTTGAGTATCTGACGCTTGACCGTCTCGCCTCCACGCTATCGGGCGGCGAAGCGCAGCGCATTCAGCTGGCTACGTCTCTCGGTTCGAGCCTGGTGGGCACGCTGTATGTGCTCGACGAGCCTTCCATCGGCCTCCACAGCCGCGATACGCACAAGCTCATCAAGATTCTGCATGACCTGCGCGATCTGGGAAATACGATTCTCGTCGTCGAGCACGATCCCGACATCATGCGCGCCGCCGACCGCATTCTCGATCTCGGCCCGGGTGCCGGAGAAAATGGCGGAAAAGTTGTCGGCGCGGGCACCTACGACGAGATCATCAAGATGCCGCACTCGCTCACCGGACGGTACCTCGCTGATGAGCTTCATATCCAGATTCCTTCGAAGCGCCGGCAGCCTGGGTCGCATAACCTCCGCATCACCGGCGCTCGGGCTCACAACCTGAAGAACATCGATCTGGAAATCCCGCTAGATATGTTGGTGGCGATTACCGGCGTCTCCGGTTCGGGGAAATCTTCGTTGCTGCATGATGTGCTCTATCAGGCGTTGGCCACAGCCAAGCGGCAGACGACGGGCGGCGCATCCGCCATTTTGTGGGACAGCATCGAAGGCGGCGATTTTCTCGACGAGTTCGTGCTCGTCGATCAATCCCCGATCGGCCGCACTCCGCGCTCGAATCCGGTCACTTATATCAAGGCGTTCGACATTATCCGCGAACTATTCGCGTCACTGCCGGAAGCGCAAAAGCGCGGCTTCCCTGCCGGACATTTTTCATTCAACGTGCCCGGAGGCCGCTGCGACAACTGCCAGGGCGACGGCACCGTCACCGTCGAAATGCAGTTTCTCGCCGACGTGGAGCTGATCTGCGATGAATGCAAAGGCTCGCGTTATAAGCCGCAGGTGCTCGAAATTCACTACAAAGGCAAGAGCATTCACGAAGTTCTGAACCTCACGATTCGCGAAGCGCTCAAGTTTTTTGCCGACGTTCCCCGGCTCACGGACAAATTGCGCGTGATGGACGAAGTCGGCCTTGGCTACCTGCGTCTCGGCCAGTCGGCCACGACGCTCTCTGGAGGCGAAGCGCAGCGCATGAAGCTGGCCGCGCACCTCCAGCCTGGCGCCCGCCCGGCTAACCGCCCGGCAGAAGGCGGGGACGGAGCCAGACGCAAACGCCGCATGCTTTACATTTTCGACGAGCCTACGACCGGGCTGCACTTCGACGACGTGAGTAAACTGCTTTCCGCTTTCCGGCGTCTCATCGATGCGGGAGGCTCCATCGTCGTGATCGAGCACAATCTGGAAGTGATCAAGACCGCGGACTGGGTCATTGACCTTGGTCCCGAAGGCGGCGATCGCGGTGGGAATCTCGTCGGCGTCGGAACGCCGGAAACGATCGCGGAGCTGAAAGACTCTTACACTGGACAGTACCTGAAGCGAGTCTTGAACGGGAACGGAGCGCGCCATAGCGACCAGTAGAAATACGAGTGGAGCGCCGGGCGTCCTCGCCAGGCAACAGCCCAGTCGCCCACGTACGAACCGCCCGTTCATTAACGCGATGCTGCTCGTGTTCGTCGCGCTCACTGCCTGCGCCGCCCCAGCGCAAACCCACACCACCATTCGCCATCACCAGGAACGCGTCGACAGCCAACCGCCAGAGATCGTACAGGCCGAAGATGCCATCCAGAAGAACGACTTCACCGCCGCGGAAGCGCTGCTGAAAAAGGCGCTCGATAAAGAGCCCAACAATTATCAGGCGTGGTTCGATCTCGGATTCGTCCTGAACCGTCTCGGCCGTGCCGACGAATCCATCGCCGCGTATCGCAAATCCGTCGCCGCCAAGCCGGATGTTTTTGAATCCAACTTAAACCTTGGCTTGATGCTTGTCCGCGCCAAAAATTCCGAGGCCGAGCAATTTCTGCGCGCTGCCACTGGACTCAAACCCACCGCGCAAGTTGAGGAAGGCCAGGCCCGGGCGTGGCTTGCGCTGGCGCATCTGCTCGAAGATAAAAAGCCGGCCGACGCGCTCCAAGCGTACGGCAAAGCCTCCGAGCTCACGCCGAAGGATCCTGAACCGCATCTCTCGGCTGGTCTGCTGCACGAGCGGCAAAAGGAATTCTCGGACGCCGAAGCGGAATACAAGCAGGTCCTGACGCTCGATCCGAAGTCAACGGATCCGCACTCGACAGAAGCCGCGATCGGCCTGACCAACATTTATATGAAGTCCGGCCGACTCGGTGACGCCGAACCCCTGCTGCGCCGACTCGCCACAGAGCGCTCCGAGGACGCGGGCATTCATCTCCAACTGGGGCGTGTGCTCGCCGCGGAGGGTAAGAAGGACGATGCGATCGCGGAACTCCAGACTGCGCTGAAACTCGCGCCGTCGGACGCCGACGCACAGCGGGATATTGCCGACCTTTATGCGAGTGCCGGAAAAAATGATCTTGCCGAGAGCGCATACCGCACGCTGGTCACGGCCCAGCCAAAAGACCCGGAACTGCATCGCGGCCTGGGCCAGGCTCTGCTGCGTCAGAAGAAGTTCCCGGAGGCCCAGGAGGAGTTTCTGGTGGCATTGCGACTGAAGCGCGATTGGCCCGATGTCTACATCGACCTGGCCTTTGCGGCTAGCGAGAACAAGAATTACGAACTCGCGATCAGAGCCCTCAATGGGCGCACTATGTTAAATGTGGAGATGCCCGCCATCTGTTTTTTTGTGCGGGCCTCCGCTTATGATCACTTGCGTGACTACAAACAGGCCGCAGTCGATTATCATCATTTCCTGGATGTGGCTAACGGGAAGTATCCTGATCAGGAGTGGCAGGCTACACACCGCCTGATCGCCATTGAACCGAAGAAGCGTTGACCGCCATGCGCCAACTTGCCCTTAGTCTGCTCGTTCTCATTCTCGCGCTCGCCTCCGTCTTGAGCGCTGCGAAAGACGAAACCGTGGACGAACTCAAAGCACGGTTCGAAAGCGCGCATCCCGAAGACCGCCCCGCAGTCGCCATCCGGATCGCACAGCATCAGCTTCGCAATGCGGACAAGCTCTATAGCGATGGCGACGTCAACCAAGCCAGCTCCGCCGTCGAGGACATCGTTACCTACTCCGAGAAGGCCCGCGACGCTGCCACGCAAACTAAGAAGCACCTGAAGAATATCGAGATCGATGTGCGAAGAATCGCGGAGAAGCTGCGTGACATCAAACGCACTCTCGCCTTCGAAGACCAGCCTCCGGTGGATAAGGCCATCCGCCGCCTCGAAGACATACGCACCTCCCTGCTCAAAGAAATGTTCGCCAAGGACAATAAGAAGGAGAAGAAATGAGGCGCGGCATTGACTGGCGCGCCGCGCTCGGTTTGGCCCTATTGCTGGCGCTTCCCCTCTGCTCTCCGCTTTCCGCCCAACGGCGCCGCGACCCCCTCAATCCGCTGGAGATCGACCAGCTCCGCGACGCCATGCTCGACCCCGACGAGCGCTTAAAGCTCTACGTGAAGTTTTCCCGGGATCGCATGACAAGACTTGAGCAAATGCGCAGCGACCCCGAGACGGCCGAGCGCGCGCGCCAGACCCATGACATGCTGGAAGATTTCCTCGCCGTCTACGACGAACTCAATGACAACATCGACATGTACGTCGGCCGCAAGGACGATATTCGCAAGCCGCTGAAAGTCGTCATCGAAGCCGACACCGAATTTCAGGCCAAGCTGCGCGCCCTGAAGAACTCCGCGAACACGAATGCCGCCGAAGCCAGCCAGTACGAATTCCTGTTGACCGACGCCCTCGACACCGTCGACTCCAGCGCCGACGACCACCGCAAGACTGTCGCGCTGGTCGAGGAATACATGAAGAAGAAAAAGAAGGAGAAGTAGGCTCTTAGCTGTTAGCCTTTGGCTCTTAGCTAAAAGCCAAGAGCCAAAAGCTAATAGCGCTTTTCTCCGTGGCTCCGTGCCTCCGTGGTAGGTATCGGGTTTGAGCGATCCCGGTTAAGATAATCCGCCATGCAACTCTGGTTCGCCCGCGGCAGTGAAGTTACCATCCGCGAACAACTCGTAACGCAGGTCATTCTGGGGATCATGAGCGACGACCTGGCCGCGGGGCAGCGTCTGCCCAGCACACGAGAACTGGCACGGCGCTTCCATCTTCATCCCAACACGGTCAGTGCCGGATACCGCCAGCTCGAACGGGAGCGCTGGGTCGAGTTTCGCCACGGCAGCGGTGTGTATGTCGGGGAGCGCAAACCTGAACTGGCCCCTTCATCGGCGCTGGCCCTCGATCAATTGATTGCCAGACTCTTCCGGGCGGCGCGCGAACTCGGCGCTCCTCTGAGTACAGTGCGCTTGCGTCTCCGGCAGTAGCTGGAGTTGCAGCCGCCCGACCATTTCCTGCTAATCGAGCCCGACGAAGAGCTGCGCAGAATTCTGGCCGCGGAGATCGCACAGGCCGTGACTTTTCCGATCCAGAGTTGCGGTCTGCACGATTGCCCAAAGACTCCGGACGGCGCCATTCCGGTCGTGCTTCCAAATCGCTCCGCAGCCGTGCGGCAAACGCTGCCGGAAGGCACCGACGTGCTCACGCTGCAGGTTCGCTCCGTGCCAACGTCGCTCGCGGGATGGCTGCCGGCCCCGACCGGCATGCTGATCGGAATTGCATCGGGCTGGCCGAATTTTCTGAAATTGGCGCGCACCATCTTGCAGGCCGCCGGTTTCCACCCGGATGCCCTGGTATTCCGCGACGCGCGCAAATCGAACTGGCAACGCGGCCTGCAACAGACTGCGGCCGTGGTGTGCGACTCCGTGACGGCTGCCGAGCTGCCTGCAGGATGCCGGGCAATTCCCTTCCCGTTCCTCTCTGAATCCTCCATCGCGGAACTTCGGCGCTACGTTGCGTTTATTCAGAATCCCCTCGCCTCGTAACACTCTGGAAAGTGTCACAACCCACCTCGGTCTCGCCAATTCCGCCATCACTCAAAATGCAAATGCTGAAACCTGAGGAAGTATGGCATGAAGAAGTTGATAACTCTCTGTTTGCTCTTGACTCTGGCTCTGCCGATTGCTGCGGTGGAGGACGACCAAGTGATGTACGCGGGCGGTACGGCCCCGGCTTTGCGGGCGGGTGTTGTCGGGCGGTTGGACACCACTTCCGAGACGTCGCTCACCTTCGAGTACTCGGGAGCGAAACTGCTCATTCCCTACGCGGATATCCAATCGTTCGAATACTCGACAGAAGTTACTCGTCATCTGGGGTTCATGCCCGCCATAGCAGTTGGGCTGGTCAAGATGCGCCGGCACCGGCACTACTTCCGTATTTCGTATCGTGGCGCCGACGTCGGGTCGCAGGTTGCAGTTTTCGAAATTCCCAAACAAATGCCGCGCACGCTCCGGGCCGTTCTCCAGGCTCACGCCCCGCAGAGTTGCAAGCCATGTTCTCCCTAGACCGGTCGAGACTTCAAGGGATGTGCCGTTGTTCGCTGATCCGCTCAACGGCTGTGGCACTCGCGAAAGTGTCACAAGCATCCGCCTTCCGCCAGTCTCCAGCGCTACGATCCACTCATGAAACACCTCAATCGAACTCGCACTCTGCTTTGGATATGCTGCCTTGTCGTCATGGCTGCATGGAGCGCAGCGCAGGACGCGATTCACCCGGATACGACCCGCACCAGTGAAACCAAACCGGAACTCATCACCATTCCCGCGGGTACATATCTGCTCATGAAGCTGATCAGCCCGCTGCACACCACCTCATCGACCCCTGGGTCAGGGGTCTATCTGGAGACTGTATTTCCCGTGGTCGCCAATGATCGCGTAGCGATTCCCGAGCATACTCGGGTGATGGGCGTGGTGGCCGACGAGCGCAGGCCGGGCCGCATTCAGGGCCGCGCTCAGATGCGCCTCAAGTTCACGCAGATAATTCTCCCCAACGACCACGAACTCTCCATCGCGGGAAACCTGCAAAGCGTGCCCGGATCAAACAAAAACAGAACCGTCAATCATGAGGGCACGATTGAGCCTGTGGACCAAATCGATGCCGACGTCTATACCGTGGCCAAGACCACGGGTGTAGGCGTTCTGGTCGGATCGATCCGCCATGTCGGCATTGGCGTCGGTCCTGGCGCTCTCATGGGCGCGGGGCTTGGTCTCGGAAAAGTGCTGTTCACGCGCGGCAATGAAATTTCCCTGCCCGTGGGTACCAGGGTCGAGATGGTTCTGCAAAGACCTCTAATCGTGCAGCCAGCATCTTCGTCGACACTTGTCGATTTCGGGGAAAATGCAAACCGCAAACCTGAGCAAAACGGTGAGCCGCGTCGCCGTCCTGCGCTGTGACACCTGAAAGACTGTCACAAGGAGCCCTCACCGGTTTGCGAATCGTCAATAGGATCGCATCATGAGATACACAAGAATTATTCTCCTCATAATCGCACCACTCCTCCTCGCGTCGACTGCAATGTCACAGACCGACTGGGAGGCGGTGCAAGCTCTTCCCAACGGAACTAAAATCAAGGTCACTCTCAAGAACAGGCCCACGTTTGGGCACTGCTTCCTGGATGGAGTTTCAGACGATCAGCTGGTTTGCAGTACCGGGAGATGGCCTCTGTCCCGGCGCAACGTATATATCCGAGACGATATCAAGGCTGTGTACCTTGTCCATAACGGCCCGGCCATCGGCCTTGCAGTTGGAGCTGGCGCCGGGGCGGTCATCGGGGTTTCTCGCGATCCTGTCCCAGGGTTGGGACGTGGCGGCACGGCGCTTCTCTCAGCTGGGCTCATGGGCGGACTGGGGGCGTTTGTTGGCATGGTGGCAGACCCGTTCTTTCATGGCAAAGCCGTCTATCGCAGCCCCAACGCTCTGAAGGATGCCAATCGCCCTCCTACCGAGAAGGAGCAAAGCACGAGCAAGGCAGCGGATAACCTGCCGTGCCTTAAGGACGGCAAGACCCTGCAGTGCGTCGACCATAATGTGTCGCAGCGCCAAAACTAGATTATGTTTTGCTGAAGGCTGACAGCTGACGGCTGACGGCTGATAGCTGCCTCTGCTACTCTTCCCTCAACGTGTCCCCAAAGCTCGCCGAAATCTTTCACGACGCCTATCGCGAACTGCGCCCCCGCGCGCCCGCCCCGCCTCTGCACGCTTGTTTCTATCCGTTCGTCTCCATCAACAACACCATCCGCATGCGCCAGGGAGAGATCTACATCCGCCTCTCCGACCTGCTCGAAGGGGCTCCCGACGCCGTGCTGCACTCGATCGCCCACATCCTGCTCGCCAAACTCTATCGCCAGCCGGTCGATCGCACCCACAGTGCCCGCTATCGACGCCACGTCGCCAGTCACGACGTTGCCGCCAAGGCCCGCCTCGTCCGCCAGATGCGCGGACGCAAGCACATCCGCTCCGCTCGCGGACACCACTACCATCTGGAGGAAATCTTCGACGACCTCAACCACCGCTTCTTCCACGGACTCCTCGGACGTCCGCAACTCACCTGGAGCCAGAACCACGCCCGCAGCAGCCTCGGCCACTACGACCCGGCCCACAACGCCATCGTCATCAGCCGCGTCTTCGACCACCCCCGTGTCCCGCGCTACGCCGTCGAATACATCCTCTTCCACGAGATGCTGCACCTGAAACACCCAGTCAAACTGCGGGGCAGTCGGAGATGTGTGCACTCGCGCGAGTTCCACGCTGAAGAGAAAATGTTTCCGGAACTGGAGCAGGCGCGCAGGTTTCTGCGCATGGGTTAGGGGTGTCTGGTGGAGCGACGGGCGTCTCGCCCGTCCGCCTGGCGGGGACGCCCGGCACTCCATCGGCAAGTTTCTTTAGGGAGGCCCGAACCCGTTCAATGCTGCCTTTCCCCGTGTGATGCACATCACAACCATCCGTGATTCACTGCGTTGACCGCTGCCACTCGAAACCGTATCCTATTGATATTGAAATTGAATTTCATTTTCACTTAGGAACCGGACTCCATTCATGCTCCAGGCATTCATCATTACTCTCCGCGAAGGCGTCGAGGCCGCCCTCATCGTCGGCATCACCTTGGCCTATCTTGCCAAGATCGGCCGCAACGATCTGCGCAAATCGGTCTATGCCGCCCTGGCTGCGGCTTTTGCCGGATCGATCGCCGTGGCCGTCGTGCTCTCCCGCCTCAAGTGGAACCAGGACATCTTCGAAGGCTGGGTCATGCTGGTCGCCGCCGTCTTCGTCGTCACCATGATCGTCTTCATGATGAAGACCGGCCGCAAGCTTAAGGGGCAGATCGAAAGCAAAATCGGCTTGTTCGCCCGGGGCGACGCCTGGATCGGCCTCTTCCTCTTCGTCTTTCTCATGGTGCTGCGCGAGGGCGTCGAAACCGTTCTGATCCTTTCCGCCGTCACGCTGAACTCGAGCGAACTGATGAGCTTCATCGGCACCGTCCTGGGCGTGGCCGTCGCCATCCTGTTCGGCGTGATGTTCGTGAAGGGCAGCGTCAAGATTAATCTGCAGAAATTCTTCAAGGTCACGACCGCGATTCTGTTCCTGGTGGCCGGGCAACTTGTGATCTCGGGCCTGCACGAGCTCTCCGAAAACGGGGTGCTTCCCTCTTCGCGCCAGGAGATGGCCATCATCGGCCCCATCGTCCGAAACGACTTTTTCTTCTTCGTCACCATCCTCGTGCTGGCTGCGCTGATGGTGCTGTTCGAAATGAAGAGCCGCCAGCCAATCGAGTTGCCGCCCGCCGGAGCCGCCCGCCGCAAAGCTCTCTGGACCGCCCGCCGCGAGCGTCTCTGGATGGCCTCGGTTTACATTTGCTCCTTCGCCTTCATCGTGATGATCACCGCCGGCTTCATCTACGAGAAGAGCGCCAGCGCACTCTCGCCCGCCACCGAAGTCACTTTTGTGGACGGCAAAGTCTCCATCCCGCTGAAGCAGGTTTACGACGGCGAACTCCACCGCTTCGAAGCTAAAGAAGGAGGCGTCGAAGTCCGCTTCTGGCTCTATCAGAAGCCCGACGGAAAAATTGCTACCCTCTTCGACGCCTGCGAAATTTGCGGCCCCGTCGGCTTCTACAAAAACAAACAGGGAGTGATCTGCAAAAACTGCGCCGCCCAAATGAACCCGCAGTCGATAGGCATGCCCGGCGGTTGTAATCCGATCCCGCTGAAAGCGCAGGTTACCGACGACGTGGTCATCGTCTCCGAGGCTGACGTCGCGGCCGGCAGACATTACTTCGAGCAGAAATAATAAAAATGTTTCCTCGCATCGTCTACGAATCGTTTCGCCGCCAAGCGCGCCGCAAGCTGCTCGCGGGCATCGCGATCACGCTCGGCGTGGCGGTCGCCACGGCCATGATCGCCGTCGCCACCGACATCGGCGACAAGATCAATCGCGAACTGCGCAGCTACGGCGCGAACCTCGTCGTCTCTCCGCAGGAGGACACGCTTGACGTGGAAGTCGGCGGCGTCAACCTGAAGCCTCCGAGCGACGGCGCGTTCCTCAACGAGGCGGACCTCCCGAAAATTCGCGGGACTTTCTGGCACCACAACATTGTCGGCTTCTCGCCCATGCTGCCCGTTACTGTAAAACTCGGCAGCGGCAGCGACGCGAAAGATGTCACGCTCGTCGGAACCTACTTCAATAAGCCGCTCAGCTTCGGCAAAGAAGACTTCACCACCGGCGTGAAGATTACGCATCCATGGTGGAAAGTAGAGGGCAAGTGTGGAGACGGGGTTCCACCCCGTCCAGGGCGACTCGAAGACTCGCCGGGGGCGTGCGGCTGGCCGGATGACAGCTCTCAAAATATTCTCGTAGGCGAGCGTCTGGCGGCAAAGTTAGCCAAGCAGCCCGGCGACACACTCGAGGTCGCCGGCCGCCAACTCACTATCTCCGGCATCCTCTCCACAGGCGCTGCCGAAGACGACCAGATGGTCGCGCCCCTCGCCCTGGCGCAGCAAATTCTCGGCAAACCCGGCGCCGTGCGCCGCGTCTACGTCAGCGCTCTGACCAAACCCCCGGATGCGCTCTCCGTCCGCGATCCCAAGACGATGACTCCCGAGGTCTATGACCGCTGGTATTGCTCACCCTATGTCGAGTCGATTGCCTACCAGTTACAGGAAGTCATTCCGCACTCGCACGCGGAGCAGATTCGCCAGGTCGCGCAAAACGAAGGCACCGTGCTCTCGCGCATCAAGGGACTCATGCTGTTGATTACGTTCGCAGCGCTGTTCGCATCCGCGCTCGCCGTTTCCGCCGCCATGGCCACGGCCATCTATGAACGCCGCGTCGAAGTCGGTCTGATGAAAGCTCTCGGCGCAGACAATTTCTCGGTCTCTGCGATTTTTTTTGCGGAAGCTTTGCTCCTTGCAATCGTCGGCGGCGTTGCCGGATTCTCCACTGGAGCGCTGCTCGCCCGCCAGATCGGCCGCTCCATTTTCAACTCGCAGATTTCCATCGAACCCGTGCTCTTCCCTATCATCATGACCATCGCCGTTTTCGTTACCTTCGCCGGAAGCGCCGCCGCCATTCGCCGCGCTGTAAAGTTCGATCCCGTCTTCGCCCTGCGAGGTGAAGGATGAGCGCCATAGGCACGCTGCACACTCCGAAGCAGGTCGCCGATCGCCGTGCTCAGTCACCGCACATATCGATGTTCGCGCGCATGCTTCTCCGCGCCGCCGTCCTTCGACGCAGACGGGCCGCGTCCGCCTTGCTCGCCATGATCGTGGCCGCCGCCGTCGCCACCGCGATGATGAATCTCTACGTCGATGTGCAAGCGAAGCTTCGAACCGAGTTCAGAAATTATGGCGCCAACGTAGTGATCGTCGGAAAAGATGGGCGGTCCCTGCCCGCCGACGCAATGGCGAAAGTCGAATCCGTTCTCGGCACAAAGACGCTGGCCGTTCCCTTTTCCTACGCAGTCGCTCGCACCAAAGACGGACAATCGGTAGTAGTCGTCGGCACCGACTTCATCCGCGCTCGCCAGTTGAACCACTGGTGGAAGGTGAATCATTGGCCCGACGCACCAAGCGAAGCCCTCGTCGGCATGCGCGCGGCCGCCGTCGTGAGCCCCGGTGCCAGCCCCAATCGACAACCCTTCGAACTCACGTTCCAAGGCAAAACGATCCGGCTCGCTCCGGCCGGCATGCTCCAGACCGGCGCGGGCGAAGACAGTCGTATTTATCTCGATCAATCTGAATTCCAGAACTGGACTGGCGTCGCGCCCTCCACCATCGAAGTCGCCGTCAATGGAACCGCCGCGGAAGTTGAAGCGTCGATTCGCCAGCTCGCGCAGCTTCTGCCCGCCGCCGAGATCCGCCCCGTTCGCCAGATCATGGAAGGCGAGGCCAACGTGCTCAATAAAACGCGCGCCACTCTCTACGCCTCCGCCACGCTGGTCGTTCTCACGTCCGCGCTCTGCGTTCTCGCCACACTCATCGGCTGGGTCTTCGACCGCCGCCGCGACTTCGCCATCATGAAAGCCTTGGGCGCTTCCGAACGCCTGGTCAACGGATTCTTCGCGGCCGAAGCTGCTGCCCTCGGCATGGTCGGCGCGATTCTCGGCTTCTTCATTGGCATCGGCGTCGCCGTCTGGATCGGACGCGTCAATTTTCACGCACCCGTAGTGCCGCGCTTCAGCGTCTTCCCGTACGTGCTTGCCGGCAGTGTTGCCGTAGCTCTCATCTCGGCCATCCTGCCTATCGAACTGCTACGCCGGGTGCAACCCGCTACCATTCTGAGGGGAGAGTAGCGTGGTGAGCGCGCGATGGTTACGGCTTGGAAAACGAGTAGCGCCGGCATCTTGCCGGCTGTCCCGAGGGCGTCTCGCCCTCGGCGGGGCAGGCGACAACGCCCGCCGGACATCCGCCGGGATTCCAGCGCTATTCTCAACGGCATATGTCATGCGGTCACGGTACAAGCAAGATTGGAGTTAGAAGGGGAAAGATTAGGATGATCCAACTCAAGAAGGTCACCAAAAGCTATCCCGCCCGAGCGGAAGAGAATAATGGCGGCCTCATTAAGGCGCTCGACGACATCTCGCTCTCCATCGCGCCCGGCGAGTGGGTCGCGATGATGGGCCCGTCAGGTTCCGGCAAGAGCACCATGGTCAACCTCATCGGATGCCTCGACCGCCCTACCAGCGGCGAGATCTGGCTTGACGGACAAAACGTCGCCAGCCTCAGCGCCTCCGATCTCAACCATGTTCGCGCCGAAACCATCGGCTTCGTGTTCCAGCAATTCCACATGATCCCGTATCTCACCACCGTCGAGAACGTCATGCTCGCCCAGTACTTTCACAGCATGACCGACGAACAGGAAGCTCTCGAAGCGCTCGATCGAGTCGGCCTCAAAGACCGCGCCGGCCACCTGCCCTCACAGCTCTCTGGAGGCGAGCAGCAGCGCGTTTGCATCGCCCGCGCCCTAATCAACGATCCTAAAATCGTGCTGGCCGACGAGCCCACCGGCAACCTCGACGCGGTCAACGAAGAAATCGTGCTGCGCTTGCTCCGCGAGCTCCACCAGCAGGGACGCACCATCGTCATGGTGACGCACGACCCTGTGGTCGCGCGTCTCGCCGACCGCCGCGTCGAATTGCACCATGGCCAAATCGCCGCCCAGGAAGTTTTTGCCATGGCCGACGACGAGCAGTTCGACGAAGTGCTGGAAGAATTGTTTGCCTTGGAAGAGAACGGCCAGATCGCGGAGATTGGCCGCATGGAAGTTCACGGCGCTCTGCCCGTATCCATCGCCGTGGAAAAAATGGCCGCCATGGAACTGGTAACAACGCGCCCGCACCCGCCCGAAGCCCACCAGCACAAGCCCTTCGTCAATCCCTGCCATGACGCGCTCAAGCCCGCTGGCTTTTCAACCGGCGACGGCTCCTTGATCGTCGAACTTACTCCGCGAGGACACCAACGCGCCGCCGATATCATCCGCCGCCACCGCCTGGCCGAGCGCCTCTTCACCGACTCGCTCGCCATGGACAGCGAAACCGAAATCGAGCAACAGGCCTGCAAGTTCGAGCACATCCTCTCGCCCGAGGCCACCGACAAGATCTGCACTTTCCTCAACCACCCGCTCACGTGTCCTCACGGCGCAGCCATTCCGCCGGGCCCGTGCTGCGGACGCCACGCCGAACCCAGGCAGATATCTGCTGCGTTATCACATCGGCGGTAGGCTTGCTTTTCCGTGTGGGGACGGGGCTTTGCCCCGTCCAAGCGGGGCGCAGCCCCGCTTCCAATCGGCAATCGAGCCGTCTACTTCTGCGCTGTCTGCCAGACTTTGTACATTGCTTTCAGCAGATCTTGCGAGCGTCCATCGTAGTCTGCGCTTAGCTCCCACATGAACACTCCGCCAAACCCGCGTTGCTTCAGGATGTAGCGCGTCTTGTGGCCGGTCGAAGCGGAATCGTCGTAGGAGATGAAGCCGGGCAGAGTCGAGTTCACCAGATAGGGAGACTTCGCGGCATCGTCGAACTCCCTCTGCCAGCCCTGATGATTGATCAGCGGCTTGATGTAGGGTCCATAATTCTGCTGGTTCACGGCGCAGTTGCTGCACGCCGCCCACAGCGCGTTCGCACCGTCAAACTCATATCCGTAAAAAGGCGTGCCAATGTTGAGTTGCGCCGGCGGAACTCCATAAATCGTCTGGTAAAGATCCATCGAAGTCTTGAGGCTGCCATTCTGCCCCGGGTCCGCCGGATCCTGAAATAACGGCGAGTTCAGCCCGGCAAACCCCGCCCATGATCCCGTAAAGTCGTAGGTCATGACGTTCATGAAGTCCAGCAGCGGCGCCAGCGCGGGAATATCGAACCCCTGCCCCCAACTTCGTGGATCCGAAGGCGTCGCCATCGAAATCACCCACGGCGACGGCAGTTCATTGTGTAACTCCTGCATCAGCGTCGTGCAGTTCGACGCATCCTTCGCGTTCGGGACTTCCCAATCGATGTCCACTCCGTCGTAACCGTACTGCGTCAGGAAGGCGTGTACGTTGTGAACAAACGCCTGCCGATAGGCTTCCACGCGAGCCATGCGATTGAAGCGCGGCCCCTGAATGCCGTCCCCTCCGCCAATCGAAACCATCACCTTGACCCCGGCAGCATGTGCCTTCGAGATCAGCGCCGGCTCGATGAACCCTTGCGGTATTTTCAGCGTTCCGTCGGCCTTCGAGCTCAGCAACACAAACGCATGCGAGATGTGCGTGAGCTGGTTGTAAGGAATCTGATCCGCCGAATAAACATAAGGAGGATCGTTATACTTCGACCACTCCGGGTAATAACCCAGCAGACGCTTCGAACTGGCAGCCGGAGTCTGCGCAAGCGCCGCGGTCGACCAGAGCGCGAGCAGGCAGAGCAGAAGAATTAGGGAATGCAGACAGCGGTGGCTGGCGGACAATTTCATGATCTTCACCTGTTGGGGATTGAGGCCGACATCAAAGAGTCTGCAATCCAGTTGCGCCAAATTCTATCGCGGCAATTGCTGGTTGGCGAATACTCAGAAGACTGCAGGTCGCCGCGCGACCAGCTATCGCTTCCCAAAAAACTTCCCGAACCCCAGACGAACCTGCACCGTATTCACCCCCGGATTCGGCACGGTCAGCCCGGCATTGGAAATATGCATGTACCGGACATCAACGGACCACGTGCGTTCCCCGAGAAAATGGAGGCCGAAGGCCGCGCCGGACGTGAAATTTATGGTCGAAGTTCCCGTCGGCACATCGCGCGTCGTAAACAGTGTTCCGCCATTCAACTCGATGTACGGGGCAACATGTCCGCGGGTGACGAAAATCCATTTCAGCCCCACCGGATTCACTCCTGCCCCATAAGTAGTGTTTGCCGGCTGAGACACAACGAACGCCGGCACCGCCTCCACCGCAAGCTCGAAGCGTCCGTTGAGAAACCCCGGCCCATGCGGAGCCGTCAGGATCCACCCATAGCGAACGCCCGCGTTCCACACGCTCGTATCCTTGGTTCCGCCGGGAACCGAGCGCCCGCCGCCAGTCCACACCTGTAGCTCATGACCGCCCTCCTCCGGGCGATCCTGCGCAACGGCAAGAGAAGCTGGCAGAAACATTGCCAGAAAGACTGTCGGAAGAAGTGTCCTAACAAAAGAGCCCGCGCGCGCCATGGATCGTGTCATAAGTATGGTCAAAGTCGAAACAGAACGATACGTGAACCCGCGCCGGGAAACAAATCCCGCCTCTACAGGCCCAGCCCGCCATCCACTGCCAGCACCTGACCGGTAATAAACTGCGGAGCCGAGGCAAAGAACATCACTGCCGCGGCAATGTCCGCTGCCGCCCCGTTACGCTGCATCGGGGCTTGTTTTGCCATCTTCTTCATGAATCCGGCCGCCGATTTTTCTCCTAAGTCAATCACGCCCGGGGCCACCGCATTCACAGCGATCTCCGGCGCCAGCGCCTTTGCCATCACTTTGGTAAGCATGTGTACCGCCGCCTTCGACGAGCAATAATGCGCATGCGTAGCCCAAGGCCGCAGCCCGCCCAGCGACCCCATAATAACGATGCGCCCTCTGCGCTTTCTCAAATGCGGCAATGCCTCACGCGACACCAGAAACGGTCCCCGCGTGTTCGAAGCAAAAATCGCATCCCACTGCGCTACGGTGATCTTCTCAAATTCTACGTCCTCATAATTCGCCGCGTTATTCACCAGCACGTCGATCCCGCCCAGTTCTCGCGCCACTTCCTTGACCATCTCCCGGACGCTCTTCTCGTCAGTAACATCGCAGCGCACCGCCAGCGCCTCCACGCCACGCTGCGCCAGTTCCGCCACCACCTCTCGCGCTTGGCTCGCCGATTCGCGATACGTAATTGCCACGTCCGCGCCATTTTCGGCCGCAGCCAAGGCAATCGCTCGCCCCAGTCGTTTCGCCGCTCCCGTCACCAGCATCGTCTTGCCGGAAAGTACCCGTTCGTTCGCTGTCATTTCGAAATTCTACGCCCCTCTTTGTCAGACACTCCAGGTCTGCCCCTCCGTGGTAGGTCAGTTTCACAATATAAAAGGGGGAATAAAGCATGAACCACCAAGGACACGAAGTATCACGAAGGTTTTTCGTCCCAAGGGTTCCTTCGTGTACCTTCGTGCCCTCAGTGGTTAAGGGTTTCGCAATTACCCGCCCCGCACCCGCCCCTCCGTGTCCGACCCTCCGTGTCTTGGAAACCCTGCACCGAAACTGCTACACTCCTTCGGATGACGCAGCCGCGCGAGGTCGTCGTTTATTCCCGCAAAGGATGTCATCTCTGCGAAATCGTCAAAGAGAGCATCGTCAAGCTGCACAAGCGGGGCGGCTTCACCTGGCGTGAAATTGACGTCGACTCCGACGCCGAAATCCGGCGACTCTACAACGACGAGGTCCCCGTAGTCTTCATCAACGGCCGCAAAGCATTTAAGTACCGGATGGACGAACAGGAATTCCTGCGCAAACTGAGCGCCTAGCTCTTGGAGCGACGCGCCTCGCCCGTTCAACTCGACTTTTAACTTCTGCAATCTCGCACTACAATCACCCCGATGCTGCGTACCCAACTCTATGCCGATCCTGACGGCCGCTTCGTGCACGACATTGTGCTCCAGAGCTGTAAACAGAACAACAGCAAGACCGCCCTCGTCGACACTTCCTGCGATCGCCGTTTCACTTTCGGCGAATATGGCAGTCTCGTTGAATCCCTTGCCCGCGGCCTCATCTCCGCCGGACTCGCTCCCGGAGAAGTGGTTGCGATCTTTCTCCCCAACTCCTGGGAATTCGCCATTACCTATCACGCGGCCACGCTCGCCGGAGGCATTCCGACGCTCCTCAATCCCTCCTATCGCGAGCGCGAGATCCGCTATCAACTGGAAAACTCCGGCGCTGTTTTCCTCATCACCGACGCGCCTTTTCTAGAAAACGTGAACCTGGCCGGACTGCCCGCCCTGCGTCGCGTCTTCACCACGCGCCAAGCGCGTGCCGGCTGCGAAGACTTCGCCACGCTGCTGCGGCCCACGTCCGCCAAATTCCCGGAAGCTCGCCGGAACTCGCAAGAAACCATCGCCGCCCTTCCCTACTCCAGCGGCACCACCGGACTGCCCAAGGGTGTCATGCTCTCGCACTACAACCTGGTTGCCAATGTTTACCAGTTGCTCGGCAAGAACGGCACGCCGCTCACTCCCGACGACACGATGCTCTGCTTCCTGCCTCTCTACCACATCTACGGCCTGACCGTAGCCCTGACTCTTTCCCTGGCACTCGGCTCCAAGCTGGTTCTGATGCCGCGCTTCGACATACAAAAGCTGTGCGCTCTTCTAACTCAGGAGGGCGTCACCATGATGCCCGTGGTCCCGCCCGCCATCAACGCCATGTGCCAGGCAGCCGAAGCAGGCATCTTCCCGAAAAACCACAAAGTCCGCTGGATCAAGTCCGGTGCCGCCCCGCTCGCTCCGGAACTCGCCCGCCGCCTGACGAATCTCACCGGCATCCGCGTTATCCAGGGATACGGCATGACCGAAGCTTCACCCGTCACTCACGCCGGCTACATCGCTCCGCCTGAAATGAACCGCCCCGCCTCGATCGGCCAGGCACTGGCCCTCACCGAATGCCGCGTCCTGGACCTCAACGGAAACGATGTCGCACAGGGCGAGCCCGGCGAACTCGTCATGCGTGGCCCCCAATTCATGCTCGGATACTGGAAGGATCCGCAAGCCACCGCCGCCGTCCTGCGCGACGGCTGGTATTTCTCCGGCGATATCGTGCGCGCCGATGCCGACGGCTTCTACTACGTTCTTGACCGCAGCAAAGAGATGATCAAGTACAAAGGATTCCCCGTCGCGCCCGCCGAAGTCGAATCTCTTCTGCTCGAACATCCCGCCGTCCGCGACTGCGGGGTCGTCGCCAAGCCCGACCTCGCCGCCGGAGAAATTCCCTGCGCGTTTGTTGTCCTCCGTGAAGGCTTTACGCCCTCGGACGCGCTGGATAAGGAACTCCGCGACTTCGTGGCCGCCCACCTGGCCCACCACAAGCAGCCCCGCGAAATTCATTTCGTGGATGCCGTTCCGCGGACGCCCTCGGGTAAGATCCTGCGCCGCGAGCTGCGCAAGACTCTCGCTTGATCCGGACGGATACAGGTGGAAGCGGGGCACCTGCCCGCAGTGTAAAATCTTTTTGTCCCCATGACCCTCACCAGCTTCGTCGCCAAGTCCGCATTTCGCAACAAGCGGCGCAGTCTGTTGACGGTCGCCAGCATCGCCTTTTCTCTGCTCCTGCTCTGCATCATGCTCTGTGTCTGGCGCAGCTTCTACATCGACCCGGGAGCGCCCGACTCCGCCCTTCGCATCATGACCAGGCACAAGGTTTCGCTGGCCAACTTCCTCCCCATCTACTATCGCAATAAGATCCGCACCGTTCCCGGCGTCGTGCATGTGGTCCCGATGACCTGGTTTGGGGGCAAGTATAAAGACGACAAGCCGGAAAACTATTTCGCGCAGTTCGCCACTGACCCTGACGAATACTTCGACGTCGCGGCCGACAAAGTCATGCCCGCCGACCAACTCGCCGCCTGGAAGCGCGACCGCGCGGGCTGCGTCGTCGACGTTAACCTTGCCCAGAAACACAACTGGAAGATCGGCGACCACATCATCCTGCAAGGCACCATCTTTCCCGCCAATCTCGACCTGACCGTGCGCGGCATCTACTCCATCGATCCGCCATCGAGCAATCTCTATTTCCATACCAAGTATCTGGAAGAATCCGTGGATTGGTTTAAAGACACTGCCGGCTTTTACTTCACCCGCGCCGACACTGCCGAACACATGCCCCAGGCGGCCCGCGCCATTGATGACATGTTCCACAGCACTCCGGTTCCCACCAAGAGCGAGAGCGAACAGGCGTTTAAACTCGATTTCATCAACACTCTGGGCAGTGTCAAGGCATTCATCCTCAGCATCTGCGGAGCCGTGGTCTTCACCACCTTGCTCGTCTGTGCCAACACCATGGCCATGTCGATCCGCGAACGCACCCGCGAAGTCGCCGTCCTCCGCACGCTCGGCTTCACCCGCGAAAGCATCCTCAAGCTGCTGTTAAGCGAATCGATCGCCATCTCTCTAATCGGAGGGCTAATCGGCGTCACGTTCGCAACCGGAGCCGTTCTCTTCATGGCGCGCCCCGGAATCGGATTGCCGGTTTCGCTGCACATGACTCCCCACACCGCGCTGGTCGTGATGGTGGTCGCAGCCTTCGTGGGCGTGCTCAGTGGCGTTATCCCCTCCTATCGCGCCTCGAACCTCGGCATAGTCGACGCCCTGCGCTACATCGGCTGACGCAGAGGCATTGAGTCATTGAATCAATGAATCAATACCTCAATGATTCAATGACTCAATGATTTAAAGTGCTAAACTCACTTCGCATGCGGACGGACATCCTGCCCCTTTGCGACCAGCACTTCCGCACCATGGAGCCCGTCCTCGCTCCCTACAACGCCGACTATTCCATCGAATTCTTTCGCTGCACCGACAAGTTTTGCCATCGCTGCTTCGGCGAGCGCATCGGCTACACCACGCCCAAGCGCGGAGACGCGCCCGTCCTCACCCCCAACCAGCCCAACTGCGATCGCCACGGACGACCCATGTTCATCATCAGCCTCGACCGCCAGCGCAATCACGTGACCTACGCCTGCCCCGAATCCGATTGCACCGAGCGCGTAGTCCGGACGTAAGTCGTGTGGCGCGGACACTCCTGTCCGCGAAAGCTGAGTTCTACAACTGCTCTCTCACTCCCCCACCAGCCACCCATACTGCGCCGCCGTCAGCGGGACCACGCTCAATCGTCCCTGCCGCACCAGCGGAGAATCAGCAAAAGATGCTCGCGCCTTGATCTCCGCGAGCGTCTTCGGCTTAGCGATTGCCCGGCCGACTTTGATCTTCACCTGCGGAGTCTTCGGATCGCTCGCATCGACCGCCACTACCGATGCCGTCCCCACCGCGCTCTTCTCGTCTCCGGTGTGGTAAATCACCAGCCGCTCTCCGGGCTTCATCTCGCGCAGGTGCTTCACCGCCGCGGGATTCGTCACCCCATCCCAAATCGTCGTCGTCTCCCGCTCAAGATCGGCGAAGGAATACACAGTCGGTTCAGTTTTCAGAAGATAGTCCATGGGCAGGTATTGTAAACACAAAAGCAAATTGGGGAAGAGAGAAATCAGCGACCCCGGCGGCAGCATCGTTGGGCTCCAGCAACAAAACCTTGGGTCGGCGAGAATAGCCTTCTAGTATTTCCGCACTATTGCACTGCGACACCGCTCCGGATAGCCTGCCGCAATCGTTTGTGCCGCTTGCACAAAGCAATCTGCCGTTACGGAGGAACTGACAAATGACTCTTCGAAGTGCGCTAAGACTCTTGCTTGCATTCGCAGTTGTTGCTGCCGCGCTGGCGGCGACTACCGACCGCGGGAAGCCAATTACCGTGAAGGGCTATGTCCTCGATTCCGCATGCGCGTTCACCAAAGGCCTGAAGAAGCCGATCAGCGGAGAGTGCGCCACCGCCTGTGCGAAGGCAGGCTCTCCATTGGTGATCCTGACCGACAACGGCACCATCTACTGGCCGATTGCCGACTCCACTCCTGCAAGCGGACAAAACGAAAAGCTAATGCCCTTCGCCGAACAGAAGGTCACTGTCACCGGGAAGGTCTTTCAACGGGGAGGTTCGAGCGCTCTGGTCATTGAGAAGATTGAGCCGCTGGCCGGTCAGAAGTAGATCCAAAGTCAGGGCCGTAGTCTTTGCTCCCGCTCTCGAACCAGGAGCGCCGTCCCGGGCGCTCCTTCGGCGCAGGAACCATCTTGTTACTGCGGACACTTCCCTTCCGCGCCGGTTTCGCCAACAATAGAAGCTTCTCGTGAGTGAAGCCTCTGTCAACCCGAGCGGGATCACCATGGCTAAGGCCATCGAGCGCTACTTTGATGTGGCGCTTTATATGCTCGTGCTCACCGGCTTTGGCGCTCTGGCATCGACCGGTGGACTGGACCTGCCGGCAGTGGTTCTGGTGGGGCTGGCGCTGGCGCTCCGCGGATACCAACTTCTGACGCGGCGCGAGTTTGTGATCCCGGAACGCTCGACCACTTTCCTCACGCTGATTTATGTCTTCATCTACATCGCCGACTATTTCTTTCTTTCGCGCGGCTTTCTGGCAGCGACTGTGCATCTCGTGCTCTTCGCCATGGTCGTCCGGCTATTCTCGTTGCAACGGACGCGCGATCATTACATGCTCGCGGTGCTTTCATTTCTGATGGTGCTGGCAGCCGCCGTGCTCACCGTCGGCAGCGTGTTCCTGCTTTCCTTTGCGGGCTTCCTGCTGGTTGCCGTCATCACTTTCGTGCTGATGGAAATGCGGCACTCGGTTGCCGCCGAGCAAACGCACGCACTCGATCCACGCGTTGCCGCTCCCAGCCGGCGCATGGCCTACGGACTGCTGGCCATCGCACCCGTACTCATGCTCATGATCATGGCCGGCAGTTTCCTCGTATTCTTCCTGCTTCCACGCATTTCGTCACACTACCTCAGCGCCTACACTCCGACCAGTGATGTCTCCACCGGCTTTGCCGATCGCGTGCAACTGGGCCGCATCGGCGAGATTCAGCAATCCAGCGCGGTCGTCATGCACATCGAAATCCAGAACGATCTGCAAGGCGGTTACGACTTGAAGTGGCGCGGGATTGCGCTGAGCGCTTTTGATGGCAGCGTCTGGTCGAATTCGGTTGCGCAGACCCTGCTGCGACCCACCGGAGATGGGAGCTATCGGCTGGCGCCTTTGGTGGACCCGCGTACCGCATCGGCGGGCGCGGGCCG